>OCTW013415918.1_pt1 | contig 34840 bp, 52 predicted proteins | sample 1539671 | NCBI WGS metagenome assembly OCTW01 (sample SAMN02144230, study PRJEB22623) | gut metagenome | biome: sheep rumen | host: Ovis aries | place: New Zealand
CAGGTAGCCGTACGCAGCCCCGCTCGGCCGACATGCGTAGCATGGATGCGTAGCATGGCGGCTACTCCTATGGGCGGAGTACGGCGGCGGGAAGACCGTGAAGGGGAAAGACAGGCGCGCATGAACGGGGGCGGATCCGTTCGGAGCAGCCTCTGTGTGGGCGTCTTTGATAGCGAGGGAGCCGCCACCCTAAGCGGAGAAAGGGTCTCCTTTCGCAGCCATTGAAGGTGCGGCGACCGAGCGCCGTTTGTTTTCCATAAAAAGAAAAACCCGGGTGCATCGCTGCAGCCGGGTTTTTAGTCAGAAACTGAATAAACAAACCACCACCTTAAGGGGGCCGAAGCCCCCTGGTGTGTTACTTTGCCCTAATAGGGCATATCGTCGTCGACGAACTTTACCTCTGACCCGTCATCGCTAATCTCGATGACTTTGGACTCGGTCGGGTAGACCTTGTCGGCGATCAGGTCGTTGTTGATGTAGGTTTTGCCGTCCTTTTCGACCTTGGTTATATCCAGTCGACCTTCGACGGTGACGGGCTTGCCCTTTGCGAGCTCGCCGCTGACCTTGCTCTGGACGGTCGATTTGGCGTTGCCGAGGACGACAACGTTAACGAACATCGCTTCACCATTCGGTTTGTTGTGGGCGATATTGAAGCGAAGAGATTCGCCTTTTTCGGTCTTGCGGGTGGTGACTTCCCCGCAAATGTTTCCGCTCAGGACTGTCTTGTTGACGTTGAGATATACTACTTTTCTCATGTTTTTTTTGCCCCGGTTATATCCCATTGGGGCCCATCGGTATTATTAGTTAAACTTAAAATTGTCTTTTTGAGGCTTCCGGGGCTGTATCCCGAAAGGCTCCATTAGGAAGACGTCTTTCGGGAGGCAGGCTTGGACGCCTTTATTTATCCCGAAGAGTCGCCCTTAAACGGAAAAAGGGGCCTCCGTGGGCCCCTTTCCTTGGTGTAGCCTCCCTCTATCGTCGAATGACGATGAGGAGCGGACTTTGTCCGCCGCCCTTTGTTGCGACAGAGGATGATGGAATTGAAAGCAATCCATTCTCGTTCGCATTTGCCAAACCGGCTGTATATACATACCTCGGATTGGAATCCGAGAAGAAGGTTGTATTTACGGCCTCCTGGCCCGTAGGCACGGCGACGATTGCAGTGCTGATTTGCACACGGTCCTCGTCATAGAAGACGAGGGTTGTTTCCGAGACATTCGGGGCGTCGAATGCTACGGAGATGTCGTACGTGTTTCCCATAGACTGGAGAATCTCCTGCGGAGTTTCAACGTCGATGGTGTCTTTGGAGCAGCTGGAGAGCTGCAGGGTTGCCGCGATGGCCAGAGCGGCGAACATGATGAAACGTTTCATGGTGCTTTGTCCCGTTTTTATCCTGTTGGGAATCAGTTTAATTGTTTGTAATGTTGTGTATACCTTTCTTCCGCCGTGGCGGAGAAGGCGCAAAAGGGCTGCCTTCTCTGCTTTCGGCGGGAGAATGATTAGTTCTGTTCTAATTGTGGAAATTCCGAAACGAGTCGCTTTCGGATTTTCTCATCAAGTTCCTGCTCACTTATCGTTCCCATTTCCCAAAGGTCCGCATAAGAGCTCAGTGTTTCACTCCAAATTTTTTCAACCTGTTCCTGTGGTATCCCGCAGGCAATGGCTTTTTGTATAATTTCTTTGTACATAGTACTTTTAAAAATTATTGTGATCCTTTTTGCCTTTTCCGGCGGAAGGCTCATCCGATAAGCCTTTCCCGGAACAGGATAAAAGGATTGAACTGTTGTCGGAGTATGTCAACGGACGGAGTTCATGGCGGGTCGGATACGTAAAATCATAGGCCACCGCGAAGCCGCATCGTTCTGCGGCAAGCGGGGTACCTCTGTGGGGCCCGTAATGTGATTTGAAGGGCCCCCTTTAAGGCGGGAGGGAAACCGCTGGACGCAGGCCATTTTTCGGAGTGCAGCGGTGTGCGGTGGCCTGGGGTGGCCGGACGGTACGCGGCGGTTCCGGCTCCGTGTTCTGCGTAGCGAAGGGATGGCTGTCTTTTGGCAAGGCGCACCCGCAGCCGCTCTTATGCGGAGGGTGCGCCGGGTTTTGTTATCCGGAAGAAAAAACCCCGGAATCAGCCCTTTCGAGCCGTCCCGGGGAAACCCATATGACCAAAAAATTCACCACCTAAAGGGGGCCCGTGGGCCCCCTGTGGTGAGTGTGTTTATTTGGAGATTTCAATGATAACGCACCGGTTTTTCTCCGGTGTGTTAAACTGATTGTCTGTATCGCCTTTTGCCACCTTGATGGCTTTTCCGAAGCGGGCCCCGAGTTCGGTGAGCGTTTTTATTACCCTATCGGCCCGCCTCTGTGAGAGGCCAAGGTTATGGCGCGGGTTGCCGGTCTGCTTATCCGCATGACCGGTAACCGTAAGGGTAACTCCGTCAGGCAGGAACCTGACAAAGTACTCAAGGTGTGCCTGTTCGCGGGGAGTGAGCCAGTCCTTGTCGAGGTTGAAGTAGACGATTTCTGGACGGAACACCTCTACGGTATCCGTCACGGGAACCGTCTTGACGAGGCCTTTCTGGTATTCGAGTTCGTCCTGGAGCTTGCGGAGGGCGTCGTAGTCGGTGTTGTCGACGGTCTTGACGACCTCGACGGTCTCGATCCGGAACCGGTCGAAGCCGGTGCGCCGTCCGACCTGGACGGAGACTCCGGCGACGGCCGAAGGAAAGCATATTGCTTTTCCAGCACTGCGATAGGTCTCCTCGCGGGCGAAGGTAAGGACTCCGCGGGTGAAAAGGCCGATGCGCTGGGTGAGACGCACATCGATTTGGAGGCCGGCTCCACCGCAGAACTCGTTCTTGCGGTCACCGTTGTATTCGGTGTATAGTACCCCTGCACGCAGGAAGGGTACGACGCTCACCAGTCTGTCCTTATAGCCGCCGAGGCAGTTCGAGGCGTTCCAAAGGAAACTTCCGTGGAACTGTGTTACGTAGAAGGAGTCCTGGCCGGCGAACCAGCCGTTGGATGTGTCCTCGTTTTTGTTCGTTCCGGTTTGTATTCCGATATTGATGCCGATTGACGGAGTGAACCACTTTCCGACGGACAGGTCTGCGGCCCATCCGCCGATGTTAGCGTTTCCGTTGTCGACGATGGCGTTGAAGCCGGCGCCGGCACTGACATAGATGTTGTCGAGGACGCGGTTTGTTTTGAACCCTTCGGGTCCTTTTTTCGCATTTGCGAAAAGGGTGGTGCACGCGGTCAGGATGACGGCGATGCAGATGGAGAATTTTTTGATCATTGTTTTTGGATTTTAAAAGAAAGAATATTTTCCGCCGTTGCGGGGGAAGGCTCACTTGGGTAGGCCTTTCCCCGATACGGTGGAATATCTGGTTATAATTCCTCGCTTTACTCTGTGGGGTTCTGCGAGTTCTTTCCCAATAAATAAAAATGTTCTGCTATATCATAAGTTGGTGCATCATCATCAAACTCATTGTCATAGTTGCAGAGAAAAGCCTTAACCTCCTTCTCTAAAAAGTCTTTTTCATCTTCGGTGGCGATAGGCTCCTGTTCTTTCTGCTTTTCGAGGATAGCATCGCGGAGGTCTGCGCCGTGGAGGTTTGCGCAGCGGAGGTCTGAGCCGCGAAGGTCTGCGTAACAGAGGAATGCATCGCGAAGGTCTGCGCCGCGGAGGTTTGCTCCGCGGAGGTCTGCGCCGTAAAGCATTGCGCCGCGCAAGTTTGCGTCGTGGAGGTTTGCGTCGCCTAGGTATGCTTCGTAGAGGGTTGCGTTGCCGAGGTTCGCACCGCCGAGGTCTGCGCTGCTGAATTTTGCATCGACGAGGTATGCGTCGTAGAGGAATGCGCCGCGAAGGTTTGCGCCACGGAGGTCTGCGCCGTGGAGATTTGCGCCACGGAGGTCTGCGCCGCTGAGGTTTGCTCCGTGGAGGTCTGCGTCGACTAGTTCAGCATTGCGAAGGTCTGCATCGCTGAGGTCTATGCCGCTGAGGTCTACGCCGCTGAAGTCTGTGTCGCGGAAGATTTTCGCGAAGTCTTCCCGCTTTTCCATCAATTCTTTTTTGATTTTTTGAATTAATTCTTTCATTTTTTTTATTTTTTTTAGAAGTAATAAAAACCTCCCCTTTCTGCGGGGCACATTATGTAACGCCCGCAGTAAGGGGAGGAAAAAATGAAAGTTGGTATTTTAGGAAGTTTTTCTTCGCCTGAGCATCCGGAAACTCAGCTCCTCGGCGAACGAGTATCCCTGTCGTCCGTAGATAATGACGACGTCGATAAGTTTTATGCCGGAGTTTTTGAGGCTTTTTTTGAACTCGTATACTACCGGCACCAATGTCCCGACAGACTCTTCGACGTCCAAAGAGGTTTTAATGACGAGGGCGACGCCGTTCGCTCTGATAGCGACGGCGGTGTCCGTGACGGTCATTGGGATGGCCGTCAAGTCTCCCGGGAAGACTCCTTTCATAACGACCTCTTGGCGGTCGTTGACGAAGGCTGCCACAAAAGGGTAGCCTTGGGGGGCATCCTCAACGAGATCACGCACTGCCTTGATAAAGCAGCTGGCATCTAATATTTTATTCATGTTCTGCGAGGAACTGGTCTTCGGTTTTCCCGAAATACGTAGGAAAACCTTGTGAAAAATAGAACCAGACAGCCTTAAAAAGGTCATCGAGGGCTTCTGGTTCTGATCCGTCGAGGACCACGTCTCGGTTGTCCAGCACGGGGATCCATCCGAATCCTACTTTTAGGGTGCTGTCTTCTGCACCTGGGGCTACGCTGCGGACCGGCCGGGGCATGCCGTCGGAATCACCGAGAACGGGATAGGTGCCCGGATACTCGCGGAAGACATCCACGGGCAGCTCTAAGGGTTCACCCTTGAGCAGGTCGACGATCGAGCGTATATAGGCTTTTCCGCTGACGCGGAACACATGACCGTTAATGATTTTCTTCATGACACGTAATCTTTTTAAATACTTTAACGTTATGCCACTTTCCGTGGCGGATAGTCTTGGGGACCAGGATGTCGATCTTGTGCATGCCGGCGAACCGGCGGTTCATCGTATCCTGCACCTGCCACTCTCCATCCCAGAGAGTGGTTCCCTCGATGCGAACGACATCCCCGTACCGTACGCCGTATTCGGCCATCATCGTCCGTTCCATGGCGATGATCCGGTGGCTGAGGACATCCGCGGTATCGATAAGGAAATTCGACGCGGTATGCATAAAGTCCGCGTCGCACTGTTCCGGGACGGCATTGTACACCGTCGCCGTCACGTCATCGGCGAGCAGGTCCCAGGCGACCTCGCGTGGTGTCACTTCCGGTTCCGTCACGCTGTGAAGGAGGAACTTTGCTCCGGGCCGCACGCAGAGGACGGCAACGGCCATCCCGAGGCAGAGGGGAATTAACGCGCGGCTCATGGCCGTGCGATGCTGCGTACCAGGAGTGCGACGTCGTCGCACACGTTGCGGTACGCGTGAATCAGGTCCTGCTGCTCTTTGGAAAGAACGCCTTCAGGGATATGGGTTAGTCCGCTTACTCCGCATTCGGAGAAGGGATAACGGATGGGGAGCGTTTCGGTTGATCCGTCCGGGCGGAACAGCTTTGTTTCTTCGTGATAACACGCGCCGTCGTAAACGGTGACGCGGATGACGAAACTGCCGTCATCGCCGGGCTTGGCGCACAGGACGACACTGGATCCGTTGGCGCCGACGATGCACTGTCCTACACCATATTTTTTCTTGAGTTCTCCGATGAATTCGTCGAAGAGGGTGTAGGCGCCTTTGGGGCTTGGGTTGGCTGGCAGCTTTGTGAATAATTTTTTAAGGAACGGAAGGTCCTGATATTCCGCCATGGCCTGGTTATAGGCGCACTTGGCGAAATAGATTTCGAGTTGTGTTTTCATAATAGATGGTCAAGGGGCTTGGTTGGCGGCCTTGCACAACCAGGAAGGCCGCCGGGCAAGTCCTTTTGACTATTCTACTGGCCGTTAGGCTGCGACTGCGAAGCGGCCTGGATGGCGGCTTTTTTCTCACGTCGTTTGGCGATCATTGTTTCCTTGAAGGCTTTGATCTCCTCGAAGGAGTGCATTCCGTCCCACACCCCTTGAGGGATTGTCCTCACGCATCCGAGTGTTACGAGTCGTTTGTAAATCTCGACGCAAAGGATGATGTCGTAGTTTGCGTCATGGAGTTTTTCTGGTTCAATATTGATTCCGAGCGCCCAGGCGATCTCTTCCTGGGTGAACCCCGGCATGAGGGCGCGGTAGCGCATCAGGGCGGGTACTGCCAGGAGCATAACGTCGATGGCTTCTGCGAGATAGAAGCCGATCCCGTATGGCGCGTCGTTGTCGGTAAACCACTTCCTCAGGAACTCCATGTCAAACTTATGGATGTTATACCCGCCGACGAATATCCGTTGATTGTAGTTCGGATGGTTGTCCTTGGCGATTCCGCCGTCGTAGCGGACGATCTTTTCGAGCAGTTCGTCGAAGACCTCTTTCATTGGGCGGTACTCGTCGCTCGCCATCATCTCCTCGTAGGTATGGCCCGCCATCTGCATGGCGTACGGATCGCATTGGCATCCTTCGCGGGGCTTGACGTGGTAGTTGAATGTCTCGGCTATATTCCCGTCGACGACGAACGCGCCGGAAATTTGATGTATTCCACAGAGCTCCACGTTCGTTCCCGTGGTCTCCATGTCGAAAAATAGGATTGTCATGATAGTCTGTCTTTTTTCTTGATTACATAGATTTTGTCAGGCCATCCGCACTGGGCGAACATCTCGTTCGTTCCTTCGGGATAGCCGAGTTCGGCTCCTTCGAGAACCTGTTTATCTGTTGCTATTTGCCCCATCGAGGGGAAGTGAAGCACTCGTTGGCCGTTCCGGGAGGTGATTTCATGTGGACCGCACAGAAGCACCCTGTCGGAACCGTCCTGGAGGGCGAGTTCGACAAAGGTTGCGTCGTCGTTGTCCGATACTGGACCGACGAACAGCAAGATGACCAGTCGTCCGTCCTGGTCGGTTGCTTTCTCTATCTTCGAGTAGAGTTTTTTGTCGGAATTCAACTCCAGGAGTTTTTTAAAATTGATAGTATTCATTTATTGTCTTTTTAAATTAAATTCATCCCAGAGATTCTCCGGGATGGTATTGTCACTTGTCACGATTTTGCCGCAATAGCGGACATTGATAGACACTATGTGTCCATCTTTTACGAACATAAACTGTGACAATCTCAGGATCCTGTCGGAGGATCCGCAATACACGCGGGCTTCGGGGTATCGCAGGCTTTCCGCCTTGGCGACACCCATAGCCATCAAGACTGTCCCGTATTTTTTTTCAGTGAAGGCGGTGCCTCCACGTAAGATTACGACGAAATTTTTCATAATCAAGCTTATTTTTCCGGCCATCCGATCCCGGCCTCCGCTCAAGGGTAGGCCGAGAAACGGATGGGTGAAAATATCGCGGATATGCAAGCGGTCAAGCCTGTATAACCAGGTCAAGGGAACTAAAACGGTTGAAACTTGTAACATGGCGCGTAAATCTCGTTCACCGCCTCCATAACATCGGTCCACGTCGTTTTTCGTCCCTCTTTTCGTACTGCAAAAAGAACCCTCGCTTGGTTAGGATTTGTTTTTGCGAGTTCTTTTGTGTCCCCTAAGTACACAACGTCGCTGTGTTGGGCATGGACGCCATCGAGTTTGCCGAGATTTATGTTTACATTCTTAACCATTTCGGTAATCTTCGCTGTCATCTCAGCCTTATTCATTTTCTCTGGATACCCAGCACATAGAATAAATGTTAAATGTCTCATAGTGTAATGATTTGATGGTTTTCGTTCTCCACGGCCTTCTTTTTTGCTGCATCGGAGAGCTCGTCGTATTGGTAGATATTAAGTGTGATTGTTTTCATGGTGATTTGATTTTATCAGTAGGTCTCACATATACTAATCAATAAATGTTTAAATTGTGATTGTGGTTCCGTCCTGCGCAGTCCATTGTGTTCCGTTTTCGTTGAATCCTGCTTCAACTGCTTCGTTGAAGGATTCATCGAGCGGATATTTTCCGTGTTTCCCGCTGTTGGCCATATCGAAGGCCTGTGAACGTAACTCCACGAGTTGTTTTAGTGTTGGCATGATTGGTAATGGTTAGGCGTTTTCCCCGTCAGGATTGACGGGTTTGACGGAGATTTTTTCGAAGTTCTGACCGATGGTTCTTGGGATGAAATCCACATCCCATACGTGCCAGTTTTCGAAAGGCTCCGTAACCGAATAGAGTCTTTTGACCTTGACTGGTTCGAAGACTGGAGAGGTCTTGAAGCCGGGAGCGAGTTCGATGGGGATTTCCTCGGCCGTCGCGGTCGTCTTGGAGACTTTTGTCACGCGGAAGTCATGGCCGTCACCGCAGACGATGGCGGAGATGATGTCACCGACTTGGAATTCCTTGACGCCGGGGTTGTCTATCCCGAAGTGTTCATAGTCCTTGGGACCGGCTTCGCGGATGTCGGATTTGCTGACGGAGATCGTCCTGTCGATGAGCGTCGGGTCGCCGCCTTTGCTTACGTCCACCCGCATGACGACCATGCGGAGGGTCTGTTTTTGGAAGCTACCGACGGGATAGCCGAATTCGCGGTCTTTGTGTACGATGTGTTGCATAATTCTTAAAATAGTCAAAATAGTGTCGGTTCAAATGAACTTGGATTGTGATACTCCTCAACGGTCTCTCCCGTCTTCTCCTGCAGCCACTCAGCGAAGACTCGTCTGTGACAGAACTGTCCGGGCTTCTCGTAACTTAAGCTGCCGGGGCGAGCGCGTAGCAGCCTCGCTCCGTGCGGATGAAGTGTTTGATGTTTTGTACCGTCTGGCGGACCTTCTCCTGCCAGTGCTGGTTGGCTCTGGCCTTGGCGGAGTCCTTGACGGCGTCGTAGAGCTCCTGCAGGGACATCTGTCCGCCGTTCTCCTGGATGATGGAGAAGACGAGGTCCCTCCACGACTGCGAGGCGAAGCGCCGCATGTCGTATTCGGCCCTCATGCCGTAGGAGACGGGGACGACGAGTCCCGTATCCTTGCGCGTCACGAGCAGGTATTCATGCACGATAGGGACGAAGGTGCCCGAGTAGCTCTGCCGTTCGGACCAGCAGTTATGCTGGGCCTTGATAATGATGTTTTCGACGGTGCCGGGCTTGACCAGGTCTAAGATCATCGAAAAAAGCTTTCCGCGTCGTTTCATGTCGCCGACAAGCGTAAACATCCGTCCGCCCTTTTCCAGGGCGGCGAACTGCTTGAGCATGCAGTGGTTCATCCTTTTGACAAACTCTTCCCAGGACGCGCACCGGCTGAGGTCGTCGGCGAGGATGGTGTCTGCGCTCAGGCCTGTTGCCCGTTCGACATCGGCAGCTTTGTACTGGCTGTTGCTGTACACCACCATGTCGTGGTACGGCGGGTGCCAGAAGATGTTTTCTGCGCGCTCCGGCACGTCCATGGACATCATGTCGAATCCCCTGTTGAGGTCTGCGAACGTTCCCCTTATGCCGGCCTCGCGGACGACGTCTTCGGTAGTCCCGCTTCCGACCATGAAGTCCGACAGGCCTTGGAGCCTGTACTGGGCGATGAGGTCCTTGATGAGCATGCCGGAACAGTTGCCCCGGTAGGTGTTGCGGCCGTATGAGCCGCGGTCCTGATAAGATACGATTGATTGCATGATGAATATCGGTTAAAAGTTTTTCCAGGCTCCCGTGTCGCCAATGGCGAAGACCCCGCACTCGGCATCTGAGAGTTCCATTGCCTGCATGGCGGCGCGGGCGGTAGTCCCGGTATCGATGACGTTATCCACGAGGATGACGTCCCATCCGGCGCGGATGAACTTTTCCAGGCGCACCTTGGCCTCTTCGTTGAAGAATCGGAAGCCGAACTCGATGTCATCGAATGGCTCGCCGGCTTCCTTTCGGCGGCAGACGCTGTCCCGGACACTGCCGACAAGGCAGTTGAGGACCACTGCGGTCTTACCGCAGGACTGCCTGTTGATGCTCATCGCGAGCTCGTGCGCCATCTCGTTCGTGTAGGAGGCGATGCCGCCGCTTCCAGGCATGGGAACGAGCACGGCCTTTACCGGCATGGCGGCGGAGGCCTCATCGTAGAAAACGGGCAGCGCCGGGCAGGGTTTCGATTCCTTGACGTTATGGCAGAGGTCGCGGACCTCATTATAGTTTTTAGCGTAGATGATTCTCATACGGCGTTTTTTACATGAAGAAGGAATGTTTGAGCTCTTCGAAGTCGAAGAGAGATTTTGCCACCTTGTCATGGATCAGCTCGTTGCACCCGCGTGAGCGGATGTCGTCCGGGCGTCCGGGAACGGCATAGACGGGGATGTCAAAATCGTCGGCCAACTTCGCCGTGACCATGGCGCCGCCTTTGGATCTGCTCTCCACGACGATGACGGCATCGCACAGGAGCGCGAGCGTCCTGTTACGGTAGAGGAAGTTGAAGGCGATTGGTTCGGTTTTATCCGGGAACTGCGTCAGGATTCCGGAGCCTTCGGAAGATGTGATATCCTCGGCCAGGCCCGTGTGGCAGTAGGGATAGACCTTGTCGAGACCTGTCGCCACGACGGCGACGGTCGGAAGACCCGCCTGGAGGGCTGCCCGGTGGGCGATGGCGTCGATGCCGAAGGCGAGACCGGAGACGATGACGGGCTTGTGCTCCCATTCGGTCAGAGCCGAGACTATTTGTATCGTATACTCTTTCCCTTGAGCAGACATGTCGCGGGTGCCGATGATGGCGACGCGCGGACGGTTCTCGTCCATAAGGGCGGAGAGGTCGCCCTTGAAGCGGAAGGTGGGCGGGTTGTCCGGGTACTGGATCAACTCCCGGACTGCATTTTCTCGATTGCGGAAGAGGTTTTTCCCTTCCTTTGATTCTAAATTAATGGAATAGGTGTGCATTGGCGCGTTCATATTAGTCCTCCTTTTCTTTAAGTTTTTCAATTCTTTCCAAGCATTCAAAGCATCCGCACTCACCGTCATCGCATACAGGACAACTTTCGCTGAAATACGGGCAGTTCGAAGTATTATACATATCTTGTTTCTCCTTTCTTGCTTCTTTGGTATAGAATTCATGGCGCCCGGTTGGCGGACACCCAAAGGGGGTCGTGTGTCTGCCAATCCGGGTGACGGGGATACGTCCACCACTCATCCTGGAATACAATGAAGGGAAGTTACGTGTCTTCCCCGCGGATGCCGCCGGAGGGCATCCGCACTCACGGTCCTTTCCCGGGAAACCCTCAGGGGTTCCCTCACAGCCATCCCATAAGGAGGCCTTCGGGGATTCCTTGCCGGGAACCCTGAATAGGGGTCTCTGAGGGCTTTTCTTCCTTCGGGCGGGGCCTTATAGGTCTCCCGACGGGAAACCCCCGCAGGCGGCCTTTTAAGGGGCTTCCTGCGGGGGTTCGTATCACGTATTCTCGGGGAAGGTCAGGCCGAGGAAATGTTCCGCGACCTCAAAGGTGTCCGCATTGGGATTTTTTGAGACGAACTTCTCAATTTCCTTCTCGACGAATTCTTTTTTACTCATGATCGTTTCATTAGAAGGGTTTTCTGTCGAGGAAGCGGAAACTGGCGGCCTCGCAGACGTGGGCTGTAGCGATCTCGTCAGCTCCGTCGATGTCGGCGATGGTCCGGGCGATCTTGAGGATGTGCGTGTAGCTCCTGGCGGAGAGCCCGAGTCTGTGGAACAGATTCTCGATGATGTCCTTGACCTCATCGGAGGGGCGGATGTATTTTTCAATGTCCCTGGCCGTCAGGGCGTCGTTGGTGCGGATGCCCGTTCCCTGATAGCGCTCTTCCTGACGCTTCCGTGCGTTGATGACCGCCTGCCGCGCCTCGCTGAGGGTCGGGCCGGATTCCCCGACGGTCGTCTTGACGGGGTTCAGCCACATCTGTATGGTGACGTGGTCGGTGACGGGTCCGCTCAGGCGGGAGAGGAAGGCCATCCGCTGTTCGTTCGTGCAGGTGCAGCGGTCGCCGTCGCCGTAGTGTCCGCAGGGACAGGGGTTGGACGCTAGAACGAGTTGAAAGGATGTCGGGTACTCGATCCGGCTCTTGAGCCGGGAGATGATGACCTTTTTGTCCTCGATCGGACCACGGAGGGCCTCCTTGAGGCTCTTTGGCATCAGGGTGTATTCGTCGAGGAAGAGGACGCCGTTGTGTGCGAGGGACACCTCGCCCGGAAAGACGTTCTCACCGGCGCCTCCGCCGAAAAGGGCTGCCATCGAAGTGGTATAATGTGGAGCGCGGAAGGGTCTGTTACCCGGAGCCATGTCGTATCTGCGCCCTGCGGCAGCGTACACGAGTGCGGTCTCACGGCGCTCATTGACGGTCATCGGGGGCAGGATCTCCGCGAGGGCCCTTACGGCGGTGGACTTGCCGGAGCCGGCGGGGCCGATGATGAGCATGTCGTGACCGCCTGCGGCGGCGATGATAAGGGCCCGCTTGGCGGCGTCGTTCCCGACAAGGCAGTTCCAAGCCGGATAGGAAGTTTCTTTGTCACTGTCTTTTTGCGAGACAGGCGTCTCCTGTACGGTGGGGATGCCGAAGGAGCCGTCAAGCACGCGCACGGCTTCGTCGAGGGTGGAGACGGCATAGACCGGCAGGTCGTCCGCGAAGGGGCGCACCTCCTCGGCGTTGTCCTTGGGAATGATGCAGCCCTTGAGGCCGCTTTCCTTCGCAAGGAGGACCGCCTGGGGACATCCCGGCACGGAACGGACAGAGCCGTCAAGACCGAGCTCGCCGACAACGAGCCAACGGTCGGTGTCGGAAAGGTCCCGCTGTCCGCTTGCCGCGATGAGTCCGACGGCGATGGGCAGGTCGTAGTTACTGCCCTGTTTGTGCATGTCGGTTGGAGCGAGATTAATTACGATTTTTTTCCCGGGAATGTGGTATCCCGTGGCCTGGAGGGCCGTGACGGTCCGGAGAAGGCTTTCCTTTACGGAAGCGTCAGCGAGTCCGACCAAATGAATTCCGATGCCGGATTGGACGGAGGTCTCGACATTGATGTCCATGGCCTTGATGCCATGGAGCTTGGCAGAATGGATTATCATGGTGTATGTTTAATTGATTTTGAATGATGAAAAAGTGTTCCGGCCTCTGCTGGCCCTCACATGGGAGGGGCCTGCAGAGGCCGGGACGCTTTGCGAGTGTCTTCCCCGTCTGGTGCTCCTATTTGAGCGTCATGCAGTTCTTCCGCGTCAGTTGCTTGAGGGTTTCCAAGGCGAGGACGGGCCGCTCGTTTCTTTTGCACTTGCGTGCGATCCACCAACAGCCGTCTTTGAAGACGTACAGGTAGGCCTGCTGGCGGCAGACTTTGTCCAATGAAGGAAACGCCTGAACGGACAATTCTTCTTTATCTCTTTTCAATGCTACAGAATTGCTCACGTAGAAGTCAATGGAGTTCGACCTTTCGGGCGACATCTGAAAACCTCCATAATAGGTGTTCTTGTTTTCCTTATCCCAGACGAGAGTCTCCAGGCATCCTGCGATGACGAGGTTCAGGGCGGACTCGTAGTCGTTGTAGTCCTCGATGAGGGCTCTGCCTACGCCGGAGGGATAGCCGTCGAATTGACAGTAGGTCATCAGGACGGAGCCCTTCTCCGACGGGGTGTGGACGGGCGGCGGTGTATAGAGGTCAGGATAGATATAGGGCTTCGCCTCCCTGGTGAAGTATTCCGCGTGCGCGGGCCGCGGGATGTAGGGGTGTTTGATTTTTCCCCAGTCGAATTGGATGTCCTTGCCGAGGTCCTTTTCTTCGAGTCTGACGGCGATGTTGCTTCTTGTTCCCATAAGTGTAGTTTTGATTTTTCTGGCTCACTCACTTTCCGCGAGCGGTTCCAGGTCGGAAGCCTTGACCGTGACGGGCTCGGACGTCCCGTCGTCGATGATGATGGGGGTGTCTCCGTCCACGGGGCCGCCTTCCTCCTCGAATTCGTGGATTCTCTTGACAGTGACGATGGGTCCCGGCGCACCGAGGGCCTTGCGGTAGGCGGAGCCGTCGTTCCAGCGGACGCGGGCGTTGATCTTCAGGAAATCGAAGAAGCCATCATCATCTGGAATACAAGGCTCTTCGATGCTTGCGAGGACGGTCTTCAGAAGAAGGAGTTCGTGGTCGACGTACACGCCTACATGGGAGTTCTCCCGGGAGTCAGGGTAATTCTTATACTGGCTGTCGGAGGTCTTCGCGTCGTACAGGAGGCGTCCGTCTTTGTAGGTAACCGCATGGATGGTGCAGGCGTTGTCCCAGAACCGCCCGTAGAGGGTGGCGGCCACCGCGTTGTCGTCCCCGATGTAGACCGTCGGACGGCCGGGATGCATTTTCGCGTACCGTCTCATGACGGAGAGGAGCATCCGGTGGGCTTTCTGCGCCAGGATGTCGTCCATACGGACGAGGGCGGAGACAGCTTCGGCGGAGAATTCTCCTTCGGAGACGACCCGGATGGACTGGATGGATTCCGGGCTCCAGGACGTGACTCCGCCAAGGCGCCTGCGACCCATCGTCCCGTCGGGCTTGGCTTCGACGAAGACCGGGAAGATGCCGTAGAAATCCCTGACCTTGCCGCAGTCGTAGTTGCGGAAACCAGTGAAGAAGGCGTCGGTCTCGATATGGTTGCCGTCCTTGTCCTTGTGCGTGAGTACAATGTGTACCTTGTCGCCGTACTGGAGGCAGAGGGAGATAATTTCAAGATTTGTCATGATAATCAGATAAATGAGGTAGTCGTTGATGCCGATGGCGACGGAGCGCAGTTCGTGCGCTCGGAGCTCATCGTTCAGAGATTTTAAGATGGACGGGAAGGGGCCTGTTTTTGGTGACTTTCTTCCCGAACCGTTTAGGGATAAGGTACTTGGGACCTTTGCTGACCCACCGTCCGGTCGTCTTGTCGTGGACGGGCGTCCCGGTATACAAAAACAGTCTTCCGCTGTTTTCAAGGACGATCCATGCGGGTTTGTCGACAAGGATTTCGCCAACGGGATGTGCGGCCGTTTCAGCCGTTTTTTGTTCATGGGCATGAAACACCTTTCGGACGGTGTCAATGCCGAACTGCAAAATTTCTTTTCGTGTCATGGCAACAATAATAATAGTGAAACAAAAGGAAATGCCCCGGACGCGTTCCAGGCCGGGTCCGACGGAAAACCCCGGCCGGGAAGATTCGACAGGGGCTCTTGACGGCTCTCGGGGTTAATCGTCAGGACTGTCCTCAACGGTGTACCAAATCTGGTCCCATACAGCTCGAATGAACGTACGGATCCGTTTTTCGGCACTCTCCAGAGAAACGAACCCTCCAGGATTTTCGTTCTGGAACATTTCGTTGATGAGATCGTGAATGGACCACTTCTTTTTCGCCTCTTCGAGACGTTGAATTTTCTTGATGAAGCATGGCCGGAACCGTTGGTTGGCCGTATAGACATTCTTTACAGTTTCTCTTTTCGGGACGCTCACAGGACAAAACAGAGACGCTTCCTTCCGGTTCGTCAGCGGCGCTCCGTCATAAACCTCCACCCCTTCTGCCCCGTTGGGGTTCACTCCCCGCACTTCGGGGAAATCGTTTTCTCCAAACATAAGATTTTTTAAAAATGTGAAACAAAAGGAAATGCCCCGGGGCATTCCGTCCGGGACACCCTGAGGCGCCCGGGCGGAATGTCGCCGTGGCATGGTCGGGAAAGTCTAATCAACGGTTTCCCAATAGGCCCCCGTCCATCCGTCAGCGTCGTTGAGCATCCTGATGGCCGTCCTGCGGTCCTTTTCGGTGCTGAACTGATAGGTGTCCGAGGCCCCTTCGAGGGTGCCCTTCGACAGGGCCCGTCTGGCGCTTCTGATGCCTTTTTCCGAGGCGACCTCGGATGCGGCCTCGCCGAAGACGACGCTGAGGCCCTTATTCTCGAGAGGAACGATGTCTCTGACATCCACCTCGTCTATGATTACGTCGAAATGGGATTTACCCCACGACTGATCCTCGTACATGGACACGCTGCGTTTCCCCTTGTCCACAGTAAAGCCCGGATATTCTTTGCGGGCTTCCCGGACGAGCCGGTCGAATTCAGTCCTGGCCTCCTTTTCGGTCAGAAAGACGAGGGGTTTATGCCAGAAGCCTTCGAAGTCGAAGACTTCGTCGACAGAAACTATGTACAGTTTCATAACCTTAATGTTTTTTAAAATATTTGTTAATATTGCTAATCCGTTGGATCTCCTCCCTTTCTCCCGATGCCGTAATGCCGTATCTTATGATATCCTCATCGGTCGAGGTGAGCACCCTGCGCGCCACCTCGATGGATTCCCGGCAGGTCTTCGCCGGAATTTCCCTGCCCGCGGACGTCACGACAAGGTAGGAGACGTGGAGAGGTTCTGTGAGGAGGACGGCTTTTTCGTTCCGGTCATAGATGCAGTTGAAACGCGGTTCCATAGAGGTTGAATACGTTTCGCTTAAATCGGTATGCAGCTCCCTGCCCTGGTACGAAATATACACGGACGTACCCTCGTTGACTGTTTTTACGGACTTGACCCTGATGATCGTGAACGGGACCGCGCCGTAGTCCGGGTGGCGGAGCATAATGACGTCTCCGGGCTTGAATCGGCTGTTGGCCTTGGCATAGGACTCGAAGAGTTTCTTTTTGTTTCCGACGAACGCGTCTTCGATTTTCTGGATTTTTCTTTTCTTTTCCTGTTCAAGACGGATAAGGTTGTTGATAAATTCCTTATTAGTCATGATTTAGTATGTTTTAACCGCAAAAAAAAGGAAAGCCGCCCCGACGGGGCCCTTTCACTTCGGAAAAGGGCCCTGACGGGACGGCGAAATTCGCAGGAATATAGGTTGGGACGTCGCCTTCGAGAAAATCGTCGGGACGCGTACCAGGCCGCGATGTCGTCGTTATCCGGGCGTCGACGACGCTGCGGGAATGTCGACGAAATTTTCGCCCGTTTCTGTCGGTGTCAGGCCGCTTCGCCGTCGCCGACGAGATTCTTACCCTGGTTCACCGTCAGGTTGAACTTTGCCCACAGGGCCTCGTCCTTGAATTCCAGGTGAACGGTCCCTTTCTTGAAGCATTTAACTTTGAAGAAAGCCGATTCGTGCCACTCCTGGTTACCGACGTCGATCCGCTCGACCGTCTGTACGATGGTACTGTCAGCCGGGCACGGAGCTTTCCCATGTCCTGGAATGTCGATTTCTCCGGTAAGGCTTTCGAACTGCCGGCCGGTAAGCCAGCACATGGCCTTGTCGATGTCCTGGAGTTCCACACGAGAATAATACTCGGTAGTATATTTTTTGTTATACCCCCATCTTTGTGGCATGAATCCGGCGGAAACCGCGTTCGGGAGGATCACCTTGCGGTTACAGGAAAACCGTTTGTTGGTTTTCCATCCCTCAGTGGAAGATGTGTTTCCCTTGAAATACCGTGTGAACATGTCATACACCTCAACCACGGCGTTGTCCATGATAGTGTTCACGTTCGTGAAGATATATTTCAAGAGTCCCATAATATTCTCCTTGGATATCTCCATAGACGACTGGTCGTCCTTGAATTTGTTCAAGTTTTCCCTGAGGCGTCTGGTCATGTACTTCTCGATACCTATCTGGCGGAAGATCACGTTCCAGGCGCATTTCTTAGCCTCTTCGACGAATTCATTGTAAGCCCGTGCCATCGTGTCGGCATCTCCGATTTTGTCTCCATTGAGCACGTCGTCGATGACTTTCACGGGTTCGCTTTTTGCGGCGTTCCCCTTATTGTCCGCGTCAAGGAACGCATTAAGGAAGAAACGCAGTTTCTGGCGGGCCTTGATATACTCTACGGCAGCGTCCTTGGCCATGTTCCAGCTGCGGATATAAGCGTCCAGGCGCGATGACTGTTCGAGGCTTCCGCCGGAGGATGTCACTTCACCGAAGTCGACGCCCTTTTCGGCCGAGCCTTCAAAGTCAAGCCTGAACGGGTCCGCGCCATCCTCTTTATGGAGCCGCACCAGGACTACATCCACGTCCGTCCGGTGGTCGGCGTCCTTGAAGCATTGGCCAAGGAATTCCGTCGTGCCGTGTTCGGCGATGATTCTGCCGAGCCGTTTCCGGGTTTCGGTGCACTGGTTGCGAACCGTTTCGGCGTTGAGAAGGCAAGCGATGTCTCCGCCCTGGAGGATATCCCACGCGTGCAACAGGTGTTTGTCCCCACATGAAAATGGTGGGTTGAGCAGACACAGGTCGAAGCGGATATCCGGACGGAACGACAGGAAGTCCTCGCCGGCGAGACGGTACCCTTTTTCGCGGAGGATCATCTGCAGTTCGGGGTTGCGTTCAACCGCATAGACACGCCGTGGGTTTGCCTTGGCGGTATGGGAGTATTCGGTTCCGCGCTGCGTCTGTATGACGCGCGGAACACCTGTCGAGGTAATGTAATCTATGATGGCGCCGTTTCCTGCCGACGGTTCGAGGATGGTGGCGGTTTCAAGCCGGTCGGCGTAGGGCTCAACCATTTTCCGGATCACCTCTTCGGGTGTCGGAAAGAATTCGTTGTCAAAGAGGCTCATCTCTATTGTGTTTTTGTGGTTTTGCGGTAGATCCAGTAAAGGGTGGCCCTGTCGTTTCTGGTGATGATGACGATCCTTTCCATCTTCGATGTCGTCGTGACGGACGTTTCGCTCTCCTCGGCGATCCGTTTGAGACAGCCGAGTGCGGCCCCGTAAGTGGGTAGCCCGGTTGCGACGTCTTCGCAGTCGGCTTCCTTGTGGCAACTCATGCGGCGAACGTTCCAGGTCGTCTTTACGGTTTTGTCAGAATGCTCGATCTTGCAGATCTCCTCGGGGTAGCAGAAGGCGGTGTCACCGTTTTCGAATTCCACAAGCCATACAGGCATGGCTTCGGTGTCGACTTCTTCCGAGGTGGCCCTACGGACAACCTTGAAGGCCATACCGTTGTGTTCGCCTTCGTCGTCGTAGGGAGAGTTGAACTTGTCGACGAACCCCGTTTCCTCGTAGAGGGAGAAGCAGTCTTCCTTAAAGGCTGCAAACTGTTCATCTGTCATCTCGTCTGTTCCGATGCCGGACCACTTGTCGTCAAATTCTTCTCTTTTCATGATTGTTCATTTAAAAAAATAAAAATCCCGCCCCGTATTCCGGGGACCGCACAGGACTCTCCGGAATACGAGACGGGATGGAACAAAGGGAATTCTTCCGGGACGTTGAAATCCGGGCGACAGAAAAGACTCCTACTGATCCTCAACGGGCCTTATTTTCTTAATCCTGTCCGCGACCACTTCATATCGGACACATTCGTTCCCATCCGCATTGATGTATGCAGATGTGCGAAGGCTGCCATTTATGGCAGTCTGGTCGCCGCGCAAAAGGCCTTTTGCGGCCTCGTATCCGTCCGTTCCTTTCAGGACCGACACCATATGCCAGGTCGTCTCGATTACGGCATTGCCGTAGCGGTCCTTATAGACCTGATTGGTGGCCAGTGAAAAGGATACGCCGCCGGGGTTGTCGCAGGCGCGTCCGACGTGTCCCGCCAGTTTGACAAGGTTGCCGTGCGGGGCATCCTGGGATTCCTTGGAGACCTCGCCTGCCAGCAGGAAATAATACACCCCGTCGGTGCCGTCGGGACGGATAAACTTGCGCGCCACGAGCCGTCCGCCCGCGCTGACGGTGTCTCCGTTCACAATGTCGGTATTCTTCGGGTCCCACTTCTCTACCGTCAGGGCCAGGTCTTCCCGTCCGTCTTTCTTCACGCGGATGACGAAGTCGTATTTAGCATGGCCGTTTATGTGGTTGACATTCAGGTTTTCAACCAGACCTGTAAGTTTGATGAGATTTAAATCTTCCATACTCTTTTATTCTAATTTTTTAAACTTCCGGAGCGGGCTCTATGATGTCGACCTCCCTGGCCGGCGCCTCGATTTCGCTGTATCCGTCGCTCATGAGGATGATGTCGTCGTCCTCGCACGCGCACCCATCGGTTCCTGCCGTGCGGACGCCGAAAATCTCGTAGACGCGCCTTTCCTGGGCGACCTGCATGGCAACCCTTCCGAAGTCTCCGACGGCTGGATCCCTCCAGGCGGCCTTGGCGCCGACCTTGTGAAGGGCGTAGGGGTTGCTTCCTTCGGAAGGCCTTGCGACTATCCGCATAAAGCTGTCCCCGCGCGTCATCGTGGCGTCTCCCGTGGAGCGGTCTATTTTGAAAGGCTTATTCGTGGGAACAGAAAAGATTTCCTCCCGGGATGCATATGGGCCGGTCTCGCGGCGGGAAGGCTCTCCGCCGAACCGGCGGAAGTCGACGGAGGTGACAAAATAATTAATATTCATCTTCAATGTTTTCTTCGTCAAATTTCCAGTCGAATTCATCCTCGGAACAGCCCTCGGTGGCGGCATATCCTTCGATGGCCGACAGGGCGGCCGGAAGGGTCTGATGGTGAGATATCTCCTTTCCGGAGTCTTTGTGATAAACCGTATACATTTTTTTAGTCAATCTTATATCCATTGTTTAACTCTTCTGCGACAGCGGAAGCCTCGTCGAGGGTTGCCTTTGTGTCCTTGAGCTCGTGTTTGCGGGCCACTGTATCCCAGACGGTGACGGCGAACCTGCCGTCCTTGAGTTGATGGACGCATACATCAAAATCGGTTCCGTTTTCAAGCCGTTTAATTAATTTCGACATAATATTTTATTTCAAATGGAAAATTTCCTCCCATTCCTGCGGGGTTCACCTTGGATGCCCCGCAGGCAAGAGGAGGAAAGATTCAGGACTTCTTTCGCATGCAGTTTGGCGGTTTTTCTTCTATCGTCCGGAGATCATTCCGAGGGGATAACTTACGGGACGGTCTTCGCGGTTTTCCACGTTTTGCCCCTTTCCGATACTGAGGCACCGCCAGAACGGGGCCTCCCTGCCTTGGGCGCAAATGGTTTCTCCTTGTTCCGTAACCCAGCACCGTACACGCTTGCCGTTCATCTGAACGCTCTTGAGTGTCGCCCGGACCACCTGCCGGTCCACGAGTGACTGCAGGAGTGCATCTTTCTTTTTCATAACTATATTAATTATATTAAACTTTTCTTTTCCTTTATGTCCAGACAATAATTTCTGGAGTTATTTCATCCTCGTCATGGTTCTGTTCCCAGAACTTATAGCACTGATCCACGAAAGCCTCGTCGAGAGCCTGGTCGTCCTTGACCGGGAACGGCTGGACGAGCATTTTCTGCAGATCCTTAATGAAGGCAGCCTTCTCATCTTCCTTGTACGTCCGGTAATAATCAAGTCCGCCGAGTTCGAACCTCACGTCATCGACCAGGCAGTCCGGATCATCCACGACATGGAAGTTGCCGAATTCATCGGTCGCCTTGAAAAAGAATTCCAGTGAAGGATACTTGTTCTTGATCAGATCGAAGAAGCCGTACGGGATGCTCCAGGCAGAGCACGTGGACATCCTGAGGATGCCGTCGGGACAGATTTCGAAGGGAACGATTTCAGGCTCCGTACAGGTCCAGCAGGCACTGACCTGCGGATCCGGGCAAACCACTCCCCTGAAGGGGCCTGTCCGCCAGTCTCCGCCGAGGATATCCACGAGAGTTCCCATCCAATAGGGTCCGAAATCGTTTTTCGAAGGGGCGGTCCTTTCCGGAAGACTGTTAAGGAGATCCGTGAAGGCCTTCAGTTCTTTTTGTTCGCCTCGCACGGCGAGGTTGCATACACACCAGTTAGGCATATTTATGATCGGTTGAAGTTAGAGATTTCTTGTTGTGTCCGCCGTTGAACTTGCGGAAATCCGGAACGGGGATTCCGAAAAATTCGCAGATATCCTTTTCAAAGGGAAGACAGTTCTGTCCCTCGCCCCGGATCTCGCAGTCGGCGGTGATGTCGCGGAAGGCGGCGAGTTTCGCTTCTATCCATTTAGAACGAATCGTCTTCATGGCAGGTCAGACGCTTTCTCCGCAGTCGACGACGTCGTTGATGGAAACGCCTTCCTGTTCGCCGTTGAAGGATGCATTTGAGCGTGCCTCCGCAAGAAACGACCCAATGGCGCTCTCGCGGGCTTTCTCCAGTGTCGTCTCGGCAGGGTCGTACTCGCAGTCAAGCCGGACGGTTCGATACATCGTGAAACAAATTTTGATCATAATTGTATTATTTATTTTCAGAAAAGAATTTTTCAGGTCGTCCTGCCGGACGTCCCGCACAGGAAGGGGACGTCTGGCAGAACGGACATGAAAATCAAAACGGAATATCGTCCGGGTCGTCGTACAACGGATTCTCGTCACCGGAGGGCTTATATGCGGAATTGAAAAGTTCTGCGAGTTGCTGGCAGTGGGACACGACGAAATTTCTGATAGCGTCCATCGTTTTTTCGGCGACGGAACCGTTGTGGAAAGAGTGCACCTGCTCGACGCGGGGGTTGCGGTCCTTGTCCAGAACAATCCCGACCGTGCAGCGCTCCGGCGAATTGATCGAAAGGCCTACATACTTTCCGGATTTCACTTTCGGGAAATAGTTGTAATAGAAACAGTGGTTCATCTCCTGGGATTCCAGGAAAGCCGACTTCTCGTTGTCTATGACCGTCCCGTGCAGTCCCTGTTCGTCGACCCGGAACTCAAATGAAGGCCCGTAAACGCTTTCTGAATCGGTAGAATCATAAAGTTCGTCCAGAATCCGCCGGATATTCTTCTGGTGGAAGTCGGCAAGGCGTTTTTCCGACCAGGACGGATTGAAGCGGGTACCGAGGATCTCGCAATCCTGGAGCAAGTCGTTGAACAGGAAGTAAAGTTTGCTGTCAGAAGAAGCCCCATAGTCCGGCGGGCAAATTTCGTCAAGGATTCGCCGGATGGCTTTTTCATAGTTTGTGGTATAGGAGAGAATCGACTGGAGGGAGAAGGCTGTCCGCCGTGAAAGGAAGGATTCGACAAGGTCCAGGTTCGCGTTTTTCAGTTTGTAGGAGGATTTGAGGTACTCCCGTATCAGCATCCTTCTGTTTGTAATTTTCCCGCGGAGCACCATTTTCAGGACCGTCTTGTTTGCCACCGCACGGCAGAAAACCAGGTCGTTTTCAGGATTTCCCTTGTAGAGGCATTCAAGACCTTTCTCCCCGCAGAAGAAACCGACGAGTTCTCCACACCAGAAATAATAGTCTTTTTCTTCCGAAAAGCGAAGATACGCCCGTCCGTTTTTCATCCCGACGCTGTACAATATTCTTGAGTCAATAAAAAACCTGTCTCCTACGGCTTTCCATTGACGTGTCCTGTAGGAAATGCTCAAGTCTCCGTTTTCCTTTTCTTTCATTATGCAGGAATGCTCGAAGAAGCGGTTTTTAAGGAGTTTGACGCGGCCTGCACTCCGTTCCGGGAGCCTGTCTCCATAATACATGACAGTTGTCTTGCAACCGTCTTTTTCAATAATTTCTTTCATACTTTCATTTTTTTAAGAGATTCTTCATAACCGGTAAAGAGGCATCCTGAAGGCCGCCTCTTTTCTTTCCGGCGCCATCGAGTGCCGCCGGGAGAAAAGTGGTGGACGAAGTCGGACAAAAAAATAACCCGCACCGGAACCGACAGGGGAACCGATGCGGGTGTCGTCGTCGCGTATTGCAAAAGAAAGGTTAATCGTCAACGTATTCTTCGATATTTTCAGCAATATTGAAGATCGTCGGGACGAAATACAGATAATCGTCGTACTGGACGTCCAGCCAGAAGCCGCACACGCCCTGGGTTTCTTCAGGAATTTTGGCCACTCTATCTTCGTCGTAGCAGACGGAAGAATTGTCGATGACCGCCTGAAGGACTCCGTATTTGTTCACCCTGACGGCTTTCACTTCCGGCTCCCAGGCGGAATTCTGCGTCTCGTCGTAACAGATCGCCCAGATGGTGTCGTTTTCAGGGTTGTCGGTAAGGATAAACCCTTTTTCTCCCTGATGTTCTTTAACGTAGTCCCTGACGGCTTCATACATTGGAGTCAGGTCAGGGACCTTGAAAGGATTGTTTTTGTTTGCCATATCACTTGATTTTAGTTCCGTTGTTTTTGAAGAAATTCAGCCATTCTTCCAGGAGCCAAAGGCTCTCGTCAGGCATCCATGTCTGCGCACTGCGAAGGGTCATCATCCCATTCGCATCAGGGGCCACGGAGCAGACCTCCTCTCCGGAGGAAAGCAACGTCAGGACGGCCTTCCCGCCGCAGGACCCGGCACCTACGCGGACGCCTGTGAGGTTGACGGCGTCGTCGACGCAGTATCCCTGGAAAGAATCCATCCGGAGAATGAACGGGAACGGCGTCGTCGGGTTGGCTTCATAGTCAAACGCGTAGTCGCCATTCTCGATATCATTGACGACGTCGCAGACGGCCTCCTCGACGACATCCCGCTTGAGGCTCCCCGACAGAGAGAAAGCGTCGAGATGGGGGGAAAGAAGCGTAATGGTGTCCGGGAGATCCAGCGATGCCGGTTCATGCACAGCCATATTGGTAAGCAGCGTCCCGCACCAAAGGCGGACGTCAGAGAGGATATCGTACAGTTCGTGAACAGGGAGGGATTCCACGGGCATCGTCCATTTCGGGTCTTTCGTCTTCTTGAACATCGGTCCGTTAAACAAACTGAGCCTGTGGCCTTTCCCGTGAAGGAGTACGCTGTCGAACTCCCGTCCGTCCCAGTGATAGTAATGCTTCCGGAGCGGGACCTGACGGCCTACGTCGGGATATCCGTTGAGTTGGGCCAGGATACGGGCTTTGATGGGATTCTTGTGATTCTGAGCATTCAGTTCCTCTTCGTGCTCCTTCAGGAAGACGAGCACGCCTTCGAGGGCTTCGATGGGCAGATTGATTCCAGTCCAGGAAAAATTTGCGTAGGCGTTGCTGCCGTGGAGGGACAGTCCGTCTTCAATCACTTCAACTTTGTCGAGGGTATAGGTGTAGTTTTCATCGCACACATCCTCCTGGAGGATTGGAGATGTTCCTTCGTCGATGTCGGAAATATAGATTTCACCTCCTGCCTTCCTGACGATGGCGACAATTTCCTCGACCATTTCGGTTCTGAACTCTTTAAGTGATTTCATGATGAATTCCTATTTTAGTTAGATTGACTCATAAAGCGGCGCGTTCATATCATATTCGGTCGCCCTGATGATGGTTTCATCGAGGCTGCCGTTAAGCGACACTTCCGCATATCCATTGTGATGATTGTTCGCAGCGAACGTATCACCCGACTCCAGATAGGTATCCTTATAGGATTCTTCGGTTTCCATGAAAGCCTCGTCGACCCGGTTCACCGCGTCGGAGAATTCTTCATAGAGGCCGAGCAGGATGGTGAACTGTTCGGTTTCCGTGTTGCGCGTCTTGATGACGACCCACAATTTCTTTTTCATATCATTTTATCTATTTATCGTTCCTCCCGTTTGTCCGGGTTCACCTCGGATGCCCGGACAGACAGGACGGAACGATATGAAAGGTCCTAATCGGCGAGAAGGGCTGAATCCAACCGGCTGCCGTAAAAGGAATGAAAATGCTGCGCTATGTTCCAAATATTGTTTGAGGTCATCGGCTGGACGATGGACTCGAATTCTTCTCCGAGCCCGCTGGCATCGAATCTCCAGAACCGACTGCCCGGAGTCACCGTCCACCCTTTTTCTGCACATTCCTTCCGGAGAGCCGCATCGTCCTCGATAACGGAAAGCCGTTTTCTGACGGCTTCATAGATTTCCTTTTTCATATTCTATAGTTTTCTTTATCAATTTGCGGTCGTAGACCTTTTTCGATTTATACACCATCCCCCGGAAGGAGACCGGTCGGCCGTGCGCCTCGATTTCCTCCATCCTTGCAGCCCTTCGGTTCGCCAGGAGGAAATCCTTCTCCGTTATCCGGAGTTTCTTCAGCTTCTTTTTTGTTCTCATATTTTTCATCAATTATTGTTTTCTGTTTTTCCGTGACGGGCACCGGGCCTGCCTTCACGTCCTCGAAAGGCAGGTCAGGGCCGGTCGTCCGGAAAATTTTCCAAAAAAATACTTGGAAATATGTATTTTATCCGTACATTTGTATCGTTAACATACAAAACGATGGCCAAAGAAGTCAACAAATCGTCAGAATTCAGGGCCCTTCGGCTCAAACAGGAGACCTTGCGGAAGCTAAAGGATATCCGTTTCGCATTCGAATCGAGTTATCTGGAGAGAATAACGAATGACGAGCTCATCGCTCGTCTCATCAGCTGTGTAGAAGCGGGCGATCCAAGTGTCTGGGAGAATTATTGTTTAATTGAAAAGAAAAGAGAAGAATAACTATGTCAGGAACTCAACAGCGTGCAGAACTTCACAAGACAATCTGGGCCCTCGCTAATGAATTGAGGGGAAGCGTGGACGGATGGGACTTCAAGCAATATGTCCTCGGAACGCTTTTCTATCGGTACATCAGCGAAGATATGGCTGCGTATATCAACAAGCGCATGCAGGATGCCGGTGTCGAGGACTTCAATTACGAGGACTTCGACGACACCCAAGCGATGAACTCAAAAGATGAAATCGTAGCCGAGAAGGGTATTTTTATAAAGCCTTCCCAGCTTTTCGCGAACGTATGCCGGAACGCCCGCAAGGACGAAAACCTCAATACGACCATCGCGGACGCCTTCAAGGATATTGAAGCCTCAGCCATCGGAACCCCATCGGAACCCGACTTTAAAGGCCTCTTCGAGGATATAGACGTGAACTCCAACAAGCTCGGAGACACCGTGGCGAAGCGTAACGCGAAACTCGTGAAGATCCTCGAGGCTATCGCCGGGCTTAACCTCGGTGTACCCCAGGAGCATAATATCGACGTCTTCGGTGACGCCTACGAGTACCTGATGAGCATGTATGCCGCCAACGCAGGCAAATCCGGCGGTGAGTTCTTCACACCCCAGGAGGCCTCCCGTCTTCTCGCCCTCATCGTCACACACGACAAGGAGCGCATCCGTCGCGGTTATGATCCTGCAAGCGGATCCGCATCGCTGCTGCTCCAGCTCGGAAAGGTGAAGGGATTCGACAAGGTGGACAACTTCTTCGGACAGGAAATCAACCGGACCACCTACAACCTATCCCGTATCAACATGTTCCTGCACGGGGTACCCTACGACCGTTTCGACATCGCCTGCGAAGACACTCTCCTTCATCCGCAACACTGGGACGAGCAGCCGATGGACGCCATCGTCTCCAACTATCCTTACTCGATTAAGTGGATCGGAGAGGACGACCCGACACTCATCAACGATCCCCGTTTCGCTCCGGCCGGCGTCCTGGCACCCAAGTCCAAGGCGGACCTTGCGTTCCTGATGCACATCACCAGCTGGCTATCCAGCGACGGGACGGCCGCCGTGGTGTCTTTCCCCGGCGTGCTTTACCGTGGCGGCTCCGAGGCCAAGATTCGCAAGTACCTTGTGGATTCCAACTTCATCGATGCAGTCATCCAGCTTCCTGACAACCTCTTCTTCGGAACCAGCATCGCAACCTGTATCATTGTCATCCGTAAGAACAAGAAGGAGGCGAAGACGCTGTTCATCGACGCAAGTAATGAGTTCATCCACGAAGGCAACAAGAACAAGCTCTCAGATGGCAATATCAAGGCTATCCTTGACGAGTGGGTGAACCGCGAGCAGGTTCAACACTTCTCCGCCCTGGTGGACAACGCCGCCATCGTCGACAACGATTACAACCTGTCGGTCTCCACCTATGTTGAGCAGGAGGACAAGAGGGAGAAGGTCGATATCGTGAAGCTGAATGCAGAGTTGAAGGAGATTGTGGAGAAGGAGAACAAGCTTAGGGCAGAGATTGACAAGATTATTGCAGAACTGGAATAAAGGACACTGTTATGAGTAAGCTGGAAGAACTGATACAGAAATACTGTCCTGATGGGGTGGAGTATAAGCCCTTGGGGGAAATCTGCAATATCAAGGGCAGGATTGGTTTCAGAGGATATACCAGAGATGACCAGGTAAATGAAGGAAAAGGAGCTCTTTCTTTAAGTCCAAGCAATATTCAGAATGGACAGATGGACTATGCTAAAGGGACATATATCACCTGGGCAAAATATGAGGAATCCCCTGAGATTATGACCTACAATGGAGATATTATCCTTTGTAAAACAGCATCTGTGGGTAAGGTAGCTCTGGTGAAAGACCTTCCTTACAAAGCCACCATAAACCCCCAGTTGGTTGTGTTAAAGGAAATTAAATGCAGTGCTCCCTTCTTAACCTATGTTCTGGGAACAGATGAGGTGCAGAGGAAGATTATTTCTATGGCAGGTGTTGGTTCTGTGCCCAACATCCCACAGAGGGCTTTGGCTGAGATTGAAATCCCAATCCCCCCTCTCCCTGTTCAGGAAGAGATCGTGAGAGTTTTAGATACTTTTGCAGAACTGCAAGCAGAACTGCAAGCAGAACTGCAAAAAAGATTGCAACAATACAACTATTACAGAGATAATCTTCTCTCCTTTGAGGGCAGGACTGATGTGGAATGGGTTACAATAGAACAACTCTTTCATAGAAAGAATGGTTATACTCCATCCAAGGCCAATCCTGATTTTTGGACAAATGGGACAATCCCTTGGTTTAGGATGGAAGACATAAGAGAGAACGGAAGGATACTGACTAATTCCATTCAAAAAGTTCATCCTTCTGCAGTTAAGAAGAATAGTCTGGTTAGGGCTGGCTCTATTATTTTAGCCACCTCTGCAACTATTGGAGAGCATGCATTAGTAAATGTTGATTGTCTTACTAATCAAAGATTTACTTGTTTAACAGTTAAAGAGGATTATAGTCACAAGGTGGATATTAAGTTCATCTTCTACTATATGTTCAAAGTTGATGAGTGGTGTAAGACACATACAGTTCAAGGCAATTTTCCTGGGGTTGATATGAGCCTGTTCCCCAATGTGTCCATCCCTTTACCAACACTTGATGAGCAAAAGAGAATAGCATCCATCCTTGACAGGTTTGATGCCATGACCACTGACCTTACAGCAGGTCTTCCAGCAGAGATTGAGAAGAGGAGACAGCAGTATGAATACTATCGTAACCGGTTATTGACCTTCAAACGAGCGAATTAAGATGACTGAGTACAAGAACATAGCCGAGTTCGAGAACGCTACCGTAGCGGTCTCCTACAAGCCCATCGAGAAGTCCGGTTCCGCCTACCAGAGCGAGGACCAGATGGAGAAGCGGCTTATCGAGCAGCTCTGCACCCAGGGGTATGACTATCTTCCAATCCATACGGAGAAGGAACTGGTTGAGAATCTCCGCAGGCAGATCGAAGCCCTCAATTATGTCCTGTTCTCCGACGCTGAGTGGGAGCGGTTCTTCACGACGGAGATAGCCCGGCCCAACGCCGGCATCGTCGAGAAGACCAAGATGCTCCAGGAGAGCGACACGGCCATCTCCTGCCTCATGGACGACGGCTCGAAGCGCAACATCCGTCTTCTCGATAAGAAGAACGTCTTCCGGAACCGCACCCAGGTCATCAACCAGTACGTCCCGGACGGAGGCTCCCGCGACAACCGCTATGACGTCACCATCCTCGTCAACGGCCTTCCGATGGTCCACATCGAGCTCAAGCGCCGCGGCGTGAATATCCGCGAAGCCTTCAACCAGATCAACCGCTACGGGCGTGAGTCCTTCTGGGCCGGGAACGGGCTGTTCGAGTATGTGCAGGTCTTCGTCATCAGTAACGGGACCTATACCAAGTACTACTCCAACACGACACGCGAGCGTCGGGTGAAGGAGGCGGCCCGGCAGGGCGTCGGCCGCTCCAGGAGCAATACCAGCAACTCCTTCGAGTTCACCTCGTACTGGGCCGATGCGAAGAACCGCAATATCCCCGACATAGAGGACTTCACGGCGACGTTCTTCTCCCGAAACACCATCCTTAACATCCTGACGAAATACTGTGTTTTCACCGTTGACAACGCCCTTCTGGTAATGCGTCCTTATCAGATTGCCGCTACGGAAGCCATCGTCCGCCGGGTGGAGAAAGCCACCAACTACCGCGAGTACGGTACGGTCAGGGGCGGAGGCCATATCTGGCACGCTACGGGATCCGGCAAGACGCTGACTTCATACAAGACGGCCAGGCTCATTGCCGACATGGACGGTATCGACAAGGTGCTCTTCGTCGTGGACCGTAAGGACCTCGATTACCAGACGATGAAGGAGTACAACCGTTTTGAGGAGAATGCCGTCAACAGCAACCGCAATACAGAGGTGCTGCGGAAGCAGTTGGAGGACGGGAATATCCGCATCCTCGTGACGACCATCCAGAAACTTTCCGTCTTCATCAAGAAGCATCCCGGCCATTCCGTCTATGGCAAGCACGTCGTCCTTATCTTCGATGAGTGTCACCGGAGCCAGTTCGGGGAGATGCACGCTGCCATCGTCAGGCATTTCAAGAAATACCATATCTTCGGATTCACCGGGACACCCATCTTCCCGCAGAACGCCACCTCCCGGAAAGGGATGGTACTCACGACGGAACAGACCTTCGGCGACCGGCTGCATACCTACACCATCATGAACGCCATCGAGGACGGTAATGTCCTCAAGTTCAAGGTGGATTACAACCGCACGTTCAGAGCTGCGGAAGGCATCTCCAACGAGCTCGTTGAGAGTATCGATAAGGAAGCCGTCCTCCTGGCGCCGGAGCGCATCACGAAGGTGGTTTCCTATATACGGGAGCATTTCGCGCAGAAGACCAAGCAGGACCGGGCCTACGAGTTCCGTCGGACGCTTAACATCGCCGAGACGGTACGCGGCCGCGCCGGGGAAAGGGCCGAAAACACCCGAATCCGGGGCTTTAATTCCATCTTCGCAACGCAATCCATCGACGCCGCGAAACTCTACTACAGCGAGTTTAAACGACAGCAGGAAGGACTTCAGAAAAGCCAGCGGCTCCGTGTCGGATTAATATATAGTTTCGGGGCGAACGAGGCGGAAGCCGACGGCCTTGACTGGGACGAGAACTCCGAGTCCACCGCCGGGCTTGACAAGTCTTCGCGTGACTTCCTGGATGCCGCAATCGCCGATTACAATAAGATGTTCGGGACCAGCTACAACACATCCGACAAGGAGTTCGAGAACTACTACAAGGATGTGTCCCTTCGGATGAAGAACAAGGAACTGGACATTCTTATCGTCGTCAACATGTTCCTGACGGGCTTCGACGCCACGACCCTCAACACCCTCTGGGTGGATAAGAATCTCCGTCTTCACGGCCTAATCCAGGCTTACTCCAGGACGAACCGCATCCTGAACACCGTCAAGGCCTTCGGCAACATCGTCTGCTTCCGCGACTTGAGCCAACAGACAGACGACGCCCTTGCCCTTTTCGGCAACCGCGATGCCGGCGGCGTGGTCCTGCTCCGCTCCTTCAATGATTACCTGAACGGTTATGTCGATGACAAAGGCAAGGAGCATAAGGGCTATTTCGAACTGGTGGAGATCCTCCGCGAGGATTTCCCGGACGCAGGACGGAATATCGTCGGCGAGAAGGAGGAAAAGCGGTTCATCAACCTGTATAACGCCATTCTGAGGCTCCGTAATATCCTAACGAGTTTCGACGAGTTCGAGGACGCAGATATTATGACGGAGCGGGAACTGCAGGACTACGCCAGCACGTATCAGGACCTGCATGACAGGTATTCTGCGGCGGAGAAGGCTCAGAAGTCCGATATCCTGGACGATATCGTCTTCGAGATGGAACTTATCCGCCAGATCGAGGTGAATATCGACTATATTCTTTTCCTCATTGAGAAGTACAAGGATACCGGCAAGCAGGACCGTGAGATCATCGCCGATATCCGCCGCAAGGTGGCTTCCAGCCCGAACCTCCGTAACAAGAAAGACCTTATCGAATCCTTCATTGATCGCCTCAATCCCGATGTTGATTCGGTAACGGAAGAGTGGCTCCGCTTCATCGAAGCGGCTAAAAAGAAAGAGCTGGACGACATTATTGAAGAGGAGGGGCTGAAGGGTCCGGAGACAGTGTCATTCATCAACAAATGCTTCCGTGAAGGAGAGATCAAGGAAACCGGAACGGAAATCACCAGAATCTTGCCGCCAATCCCCCTTTTCACACCAAAGCGGGACAGTCAGGAGAAGAAGGCAGGAGTCATCCGTCGCCTGAAAGCGTTCTTCGAACGATTCTTCGATGTATCATCCAAAGATATATAAAGCGGGAAGCACGACAGGCTCTTCCATGAAGTGGCCAGACTTCGTCGCCTTCTCGACGACAAAAAGGCATAACGACGACAATGCAGAAGAAATCCTCGACGACATTCCTGCCTCCGGGTACCTCCCTGGAACACCGGCAGCTTCGCCCTGCCCAAGACATCGGTCTGCTCGTCACTCATCCGGATGCGGAGTCTGCCCTGAGGGCTGCGAAAAAGGCCTGCCGCGGAAAGCCGGACCGCTGGCTTGCAAGCGTGCAAACACCTTCCGGCGCCCCATGTTTTGTCATCCGTGAAGGCGGAACCGTAGTGGAACGCCACATGGTCGAATTAAGAAACAGCCCCAACCCGCGCAGCTAGCGCAGGCCGGGGCTCTCTTATAGGCAGCATCATCGTTATCCGCGTTAGCGGCCGCACTTCGCCCCTTCACTGGGGACCCCTTCACTGGGGGACGCGAAGCGTCTTCTCCCGGCGGACTCTTTTATCCGCCGGGAGACGCTTTTCACGCCATGGCAAGATATCCGATCGCTTCAGGAGCGTTCTCACGGACGGTCTTCAGGTAGTCAAGGATGAGTTCCCTGGCAGTTTTTTCAGTCAGTTCGGAGATGTCCAAGTCCACCACGTCGGAAAGGACGCATGTGAAGTCTTTGTCCCACACCATGAGCTCGTACCAGTTGTTTTCAGCGATACAGATATAGGGGTTGTGATAGCAGCGCTTGGTGCGGATAGCCTCTTTGAGAGCATCGGGAAAACACGAGGGGGTCTTGAACGTGTCGTCCCCGAAGACAACTTTTACGTTGCCCTGTACGCGGAGCGAAAAATCGTAGCCGCCGGCCATTGCGGAGACAACTTCGGTCCCGCTGTCAAGGAGAAGCGAGTCTGTGACGCCTTCGCGCCGCTCTTTCGGCATCAGCCAGAAGGATGATATTTTCTTTTTCATAAAAAAATGGCAAATTTAATCATCGAATGCTTCCTCATACGAACTACCGATGGGGATGACCGGAACGGGATTGTTCTCATCGACGATAAGGCCGAAGATGTCTTCAACCATATTGAAAACGTAATACTTTTCTTCGTCGCTGAACAGTTCATCAAAATCTTTGGAGTAGGACTCCTCTCTGTTTTCGTCCACAAACGTCAGGTTGATCTTGTTGTTCGAGACGGCGATGCCGTCGAGGGACAAGGCAATTCCGAAACCGTTCTTATCGACGTCATAGAAGGTGAAGCTGGTTATTTCGAACTCGCGGCAATATTCTCCCACATTAAGCGATTGCACGCTGTGTGCGGCCATCAGGGAAAGAATGGCATTTTTCGCATCTTCACCTATACTGAGGAGCCTTGCGAGAAGTTCCGATGATGTGATTGTTCTCTCCGTGTCCGGATCCCGGTTAAGTTTTTCCGAGGGGGTCTTCGCGTCGTAGGGCGATACAGTGCTGTCCAGTGCGTCATCTTCGACGGCGTAAAGGCCGCTGTGTTTTTGGTAGACAAGGCATAGGACGATCGGGGTGGTTTCGAGCCATTCTTCCGCTTCTTTCCTTGAAGGGAAAGCTCTTTGTTCCATCAGTTCATCTACCTTTTTCTTAAACAGAAGCGGGGTTCCCTTTTTCGTTAGCGTCACCTCAACCGTGTTTTCGTATTTTCCTTGTTTGATCATGATGATTGTATTAATTATGTTAATTGTCTTATAAATAGGCGACAAGTCCGCTGAGGATGGAAAACAAAGTCGTCGACAGGACGATCTGTTCGTCTTGGATATTGATGAAATATGCCAGGTCGGAAAGCATCTCATTGAGGTGCTTGAGGTCTTCTCCCTCAAAATCCTCGAGGTTCTTGAAATAATATTCTTTGTCGATCGAATAGTCGTCCACCTGGTCTTCCGTGCAGATGAGAAGGCCTTTGCCTTTTTCATAACGGAGACCGTAGACGGTGACATACTCGGGACTTCCTTCATAATCTACGAGGGCATTAAGGTTCGGCTTGTCGGAACGCGGAATTGTCGCGACGAAGTCGCCAGCGACATGAACGATGTTGGCCAGCCGGCCGAGGGCTTCTTCCCGGGCTTCATTTAAAGCCAGAAAGGCGCGATTGGCCGCATCGGCAAGGTGTTTTTTATCATTATTCGGCATAATTATGAAATTATATTAATTGTATTAGTAGTTATATTCGCCGTCGTCGATGACCCGTGCGATTGTATCGCGGTCATCGAGCGGGAGGCCGAAGAAGCCGACACTTTCCACCTTTGTCTGGTCGATTTCAGAGAGATGTTTGAGGGCCGTTTCCTTGTCATCAGTGACGAGGATGCGAAGATCTTCATTCCCTTCGTCCAGCTCGAATCCGATGGCGGTTTTCCCGCATGAAAGAGTGAAGGGATTCTCAAACTCGCCTTTGTCGCCGTTTTCAAAGATTGCCTTTACGTCTAAATAGGTTTGTTCGCAGTAGCGTTGTTTTTCGGAATCCGTCTTCGTGCCTTCGGCTTTCGCAAGCCATTCTTCGTCAACGAAGTAGGCGGAACTGCCGAAGACCTGCATTCCCTTTTCGTCATTGACGAGGTATGCGTTTTCCCGAAAACCGGGTTTGTCCATGAGATCCTGGCTGTCGGGCCAGGAGACGACAACATATTTTGCCATATCTGTGATGCTTTATTGGTTAGATTTTTTTGATCTTCGCC
>OCTW013376159.1_pt1 | contig 34835 bp, 22 predicted proteins | sample 1539671 | NCBI WGS metagenome assembly OCTW01 (sample SAMN02144230, study PRJEB22623) | gut metagenome | biome: sheep rumen | host: Ovis aries | place: New Zealand
TGCCAAGAACTATCTGAGCGAAAAAGAGGTTGATTCGTTGAACAGATTGAGCAATGCCTTCATCGACATTGCAGAGCAACGCGCAGAAGATCATATCCTGATGACAATGGCCGACTGGTCTGCTCTCCTGCAACGCTATATGGATTTGAACAATCGTCCATTGCTTCCAGATGCGGGCCATGTAACTCATGAGCAGGCGGTAGAAAAAGCACTCACAGAATACGATAAGTTCCGCATCATTCAAGATCGAGAAATCATGAGCGACTTTGATAAGCAGTTGAAACTACTGTTTGATAACAAAAAGCAAGACGGAAAGGAATGATATGTCCATAAAATGTAAATAGCGTGTAACTCACTAGAGCTACACGCTATTTCGTTATGTCTTTGCCAGTCGGCGAATTACTTCACCTCCTCGAAGTCGGCGTCCTGGATATCCTCGGCCTTAGAGCCGCCGGCCTGCTGGCCTCCGGCTTGCTGACCACCGTTGAACTGGTCGCCGCCGGGCTGTCCGGCTGCGCCGCCCTGCTGGTACATCTGCTGTGAGGCAGTCTGCCAAGCGTTGTTCAGGGCTGCGATGGCAGTGTCGATAGCATTGACGTCACCAGCCTTGTGGGCATCCTTCAGCTGCTGGAGGGCCTGTTCGATAGCAGGCTTCTTGTCTGCAGGAATCTTGTCACCAAGCTCGTTCAGCTGGTTCTCGGTCTGGAAGATCATAGAGTCAGCCTGATTCAGTTTATCGACGCGCTCGCGCTCACGCTTATCGTTCTCGGCGTTCTGCTCAGCCTCGGCCTTCATGCGGTTGATTTCATCCTGAGACAGACCAGACGAAGCCTCGATGCGGATGGCCTGCTCCTTACCTGTGGCCTTATCCTTAGCCGAAACCTTCAGGATACCGTTGGCATCGATGTCGAAGGTCACCTCGATCTGAGGAATACCACGACGAGCGGGAGCGATACCTGTCAGGTTGAACTGACCGATTGACTTGTTCTGAGCTGCCATCGGGCGCTCACCCTGCAGTACGTGGATAGTCACCTCTGTCTGGTTGTCGGCAGCGGTAGAGAACACCTCGCTCTTCTTGCAAGGAATAGTCGAGTTAGCCTCAATCAACTTGGTCATCACGCCACCCATGGTCTCGATACCCAGTGTCAGCGGGGTCACGTCGAGCAGCACGATGTCGCCTACGCCACCTTCCTTGTTCAGGATGGCACCCTGGATAGAGGCACCTACGGCCACCACCTCATCGGGGTTCACACCCTTTGAAGGCTCCTTGCCGAAGTAGTTCTTCACGAGGGTCTGCACAGCGGGGATACGGCTTGAACCACCTACGAGGATCACCTCATCGATATCGGCAGTTGTCAAGTGGGCATCAGCGATAGCCTTCTGACACGGAGCCAGACAAGCCTGGATCAGGTCGTGAGCCAGCTGCTCGAACTTGGCACGGGTCAGCGTCTTCACCAGGTGCTTAGGCACACCACCTACCGGCATGATGTAAGGCAGGTTGATCTCTGTAGAGGTAGAGCTCGACAGCTCAATCTTAGCCTTCTCGGCAGCCTCCTTCAGACGCTGCATGGCCATCGGGTCAGCCTTCAGGTCGGCACCCTCGTCGTTCTTGAACTCCTGCACGAGCCAGTCGATGATTACCTGGTCGAAGTCATCACCACCGAGGTGGGTATCACCGTTGGTAGAGAGCACCTCGAATACACCACCGCCGAACTCCAGGATAGAGATATCGAACGTACCACCACCGAGGTCGAACACGGCGATCTTCATATCCTTGTTAGCTTTATCGACACCGTATGCCAAAGCGGCAGCTGTTGGCTCGTTGACGATACGCTTCACGTTGAGGCCTGCAATCTGACCAGCCTCCTTCGTAGCCTGACGCTGAGAGTCGGAGAAGTAGGCAGGCACGGTGATGACGGCGTCTGTCACCTCCTGTCCGAGGTAGTCCTCGGCGGTCTTCTTCATCTTCTGGAGCACCATAGCCGAAATCTCCTGCGGGGTGTACTTACGGCCATTGATGTCGACACGGGGGTAGCCGCCCTCGTTGACAACAGTATAGGGTACACGCGAGATTTCCTTCTCCGTCTGCTGCCAGTTCTCACCCATGAAACGCTTGATACTGTAGACGGTGTTCTTCGGGTTGGTAATAGCCTGACGCTTGGCAGGGTCACCAATCTTACGCTCACCATTCTCAACGAAACCAACGACAGAAGGCGTTGTACGCTTACCTTCGCTGTTGGCGATTACTACCGGCTCGTTGCCTTCGAATACGGCCACGCAGCTGTTTGTAGTTCCTAAGTCAATTCCAATAATCTTTCCCATAATTCTTATTATTTTTAATTTATATTCATACCTAACGGATAAAAAATCCGAAATCGAGGATGCAAACTGCGTGCCAAAATGGCCTTCATTAAAAAAAATAGTCTTGTTTACGTCATTTTGGCATAAATTATTTTGTTATATTTCAAATTTGTGCTATCTTTGCACTCAGAATTCTTTATTTTAACGATCGTAAGTAATGAAAAAAGCTTTTTTGACTACTTGTGTGGCATTCCTCTTTCTGACAGCCACCGCTCAGGAGAATTCATATATAGTGAAGACTCGTGGTGCAAAAAAGAAAGCACAATTGGAGTTGGCTGGTGATTCCCTCCTTAACCAGGAAGAGGAGACAGCCCGTGATTTCGTCAGTGAGAATTTTAAGTTCTACAGTTTGTGCGACTGGCAGGAGGGCATGAAGTTCATGGTGATGCCAGAGAAGTACGACTTGGTTGTGAAGACTTTTGCCGACGCTGCTACAGGCAAGGAAGTGAGCAGTATGTCGCTTCGTCACAAGATAATGATCTATAAGGGTCATAGTGAGAGCTCTGACGGTCATCATCGTGTCAATTTCTATTGTCCTGACAACGATAAGGACTATTATTACGAAATACCCAGCGGTACGTTCGATGACTATTGCTATAACAAGTTGGGAGTCCCGACATTGGCATATCTCGGTGATGTGGATATAGCCCGTGAGAAGCTGATGGGTAAGACAGTATATACGAAGACCCAGTACTATCGTGTCGATACGGAATATGATGGAGACGGCTTCCAGGATGTGACCGTCGATAAAGATATGGAGGTGAAAGTCGTGGCCGTAGGTGTTGGTACCCGCAGTTACCCAGTGAAAATTATTGTTGAGGACAGGAATGGTAATGAGTTCTTCCAGAATGTAGCGATATCGAAGACCAACAGCGGTATGCGTGATGATGAGTTCATTATGGACAATGCAAAATACCTGTTTAAGAATTCCTTCGAGCTGGTGGATGACATTATGGCAGTCAACAGCTATAACTACAGAGCATATATTGGCAGAGTTGTACATACCAAGGCCAAGGTTTCTATGATGAACGAAGCTACAAAGAAGAACCAGAATATTCCGCGTATGATAGGTTTCCAGATAGAGGATATCAATCCGCATAAGAATGATACGAAGTTCACCGTGAAATTCAAGCATATGATCCTGGGTACCTATTTCTATAAGGACGTGACGCTTGATCAGAAGAGCATCTCCGGCACGTCGAAGGATTTCGAGAAAGAGCCCGACGATTATTTCTCAGCCCTCTTTGCTCCTGGTCCTGGCCGGAATATTCAGACTACGGAGGGTAGCCGTGGTATGATCCGAATGGGACATGTCAGTGTGGGCTTTACCGAGGATGAGGTGATGCTGGCCGCTGGTGAGCCTGATGAAGAGAAGCCGGGAGAGAACGGCAGGTATACGTGGATTTTCAAGCGCTCGAACAATAAGTTGCTGTGTGTGGATTTCAACGGATCGCGTATAGTAGAGAAATATTATACCAAGGATGGTCCGAAGAAGGCAAGGAAGGCAACTGGCAAGCGCAGGACTACGGCGAAGAAGCGTAGTTCCTCCGCAGGCTGGCAGAGTGGAAAAGGTACTCCACTATAAGACATACTGACAGATTGTCACCCTTTAATAAAAGCCGCTCCTCATTGCTGGGGAGCGGCTTTTAACTGTCTCATTGACATGATTGGAATGTTAGTTCCTCTCTGCAAGGGCTTGCATGATCTTTGCCTCGATTTCGTCGCAGAGTTCGGGGTTATCCTGCAGTATTGCCTTCGTGGCATCACGGCCTTGAGCGAGCTTCGACTCTCCGTAGGCGAACCATGAACCGCTCTTCTTGATGATCTCGCACTCCACACCCAGGTCGACAAGCTCACCAATTTTTGAGATACCCTCGCCGAAAGTAATCTCGAATTCTGCCTTGCGGAACGGGGGAGCCACCTTGTTCTTGACAACTTTCACTCGTACCTGATTACCAATGGGCTGGTCACCCTCCTTCAGCGTAGCCACCTTGCGGATGTCCAGACGGACAGAAGCATAGAACTTCAGGGCATTTCCGCCCGTGGTAGTCTCGGGGTTACCAAACATCACGCCGATTTTCTCGCGCAACTGGTTGATGAAGATACAGGTGGTATTTGTCTTGGAGATCGTGGAGGTGAGCTTGCGCAGGGCCTGGCTCATGAGACGAGCCTGCAAGCCTACTGCAGAGTCGCCCATGTCGCCCTCGATCTCCTTCTTCGGTGTCAGCGCAGCCACAGAGTCGATGACGATGATGTCGATGGCGCTGCTTCGTATCAGTTGGTCGGCAATCTCCAGGGCTTGCTCGCCATTGTCTGGTTGGGAGATATAGAGGTTGTCGATGTCAACTCCAAGATGTTCTGCATAGAATCGGTCGAAGGCATGCTCTGCGTCGATGAAGGCAGCAATGCCGCCAGCTTTCTGGGCCTCTGCGATGGCATGGATGGCCAGCGTGGTCTTACCAGATGACTCAGGACCGAAGATCTCGATGATGCGACCTTTGGGGTAGCCGCCTACTCCAAGGGCGGCATTCAGACCGATGCTGCCAGTGGGAATCACGTCAACGTTCTCTATCTTCTCTTCACCCATACGCATGATGGCTCCCTTGCCGAAGTCTTTCTCGATTTTCGACATTGCAGCCTGTAAGGCCTTAAGTTTCTCCTGTTGCGGGGTCAGTTGCTCCGCTGATTCTGCTTTCTTTGCCATAGTTCTTTTTAAATTTAAGTGTTAATAATTATAGTTCGAGGTCGCCGTCGAACACTTCGTGCCAAGGCAGACCTTGTTTATTCAGTTGCTCCATGAACGGGTCTGGGTCGAAGTCCTCCACGTTCCATACGCCGGGCTTCTTCCAGATGCCCTTGACAAACATCATGGCACCGATCATTGCCGGTACGCCAGTGGTATAGCTCACGCCCTGCATGCCAGTCTCCTTGTATGCCTCCTGGTGCTTGCAGTTGTTGTAGACGTAGTACGTGCGCTCCTTGCCGTCCTTGATGCCACGGATGCGGCAACCGATGCTGGTCTCGCCCTCGTAGTTCTCACCGAGATCCTGTGGGTTGGGTAGTACGGCTTTCAGGAACTGCAGGGGCACAATCTTCACCTTTGCCGTCTTGCCGCTGCCGTCAGCCAGCGGAGCCTCATATTCGATCTCGTCGATACGGCTCATGCCAATGTTCTGGATTACCTCGAGGTGTTTCAGATACTGTTCGCCGAAGGTCATCCAGAAGCGGCCTTGCTTGATGGTGGGATAGTTCTTTACCAACGACTCCAGCTCCTCGTGGTGCAGCAGGTATGACTCTCGTGGTCCGATGTTTGGGTAGGTGAGAGGCTTGTGTATCTCCAGCGGCTCTGTCTCAATCCACTGCCCATCCTTGTAGTAGAGTCCCTTCTGGGTAATCTCACGGATATTAATTTCTGGATTGAAGTTTGTGGCGAAGGCATGGTGATGGTCTCCGGCGTTGCAGTCTACGATGTCGAGATAGTGTATCTCGTCGAAATGGTGCTTGGCAGCGTATGCAGTATATACGCCACTGACGCCAGGGTCGAAGCCGCAGCCAAGAATAGCGGTGAGGCCGGCCTGCTCGAAACGGTCCTTGTAGGCCCACTGCCATGAGTATTCGAAATGCGCCTCGTCTTTCGGCTCATAGTTGGCCGTGTCGAGGTAGTTACAGCCACAGGCCAGACAGGCGTCCATAATCGTAAGGTCCTGATAGGGTAGGGCGAGGTTGATTACCAAATCTGGTTTGTAGTCGGAGAAGAGCGCTTTCAGCTGCTCCACATCGTCGGCATCAACCTGAGCTGTTTGGATATTAAGTGACGATTGAAGAGTGAAGCGTGAAGAATCTTCTGCCGCTTTCTTTTTGATTGCCTTCACGATCGCATCGCATTTCTCTTTGCGGCGGCTGGCAATCATAAAGTCGGTAAACACATCTGCATTCTGTGCGATTTTGAATGCTGCCACCGTTGCAACGCCTCCGGCGCCAATCATTAGTACTTTTGCCATATTGCTAATTCATTTTGTTGTTAATCTCTTCTGACTTGATTCTTAGGGCGGCCATCAGCGAGTAGCCAAGTATTTCCTGCCGGAAATTCCCACCAGGCATGGGCTGCATGGCGAAGACGGTGATACGCTTGTCATCGTCGTCGAGGCGATTGAGGGTCTCGCGTACCTTATTATATATATAGTAGTCCTCAGCGTTGGGGACAACCATTACACGCTTTACTTCGGGCTGTGACGTGATGAGTTGCAGGGCATCTACGAAGAAATCGCCATGACTTACAATCTCCTCTTCGGTGGTATAAGCGTCAAGGATAAATTCGCCGAGATGATCCTTGAAAGCCTTGGCGGAGAGCTCTGTGGCAAAGTCTGACGGTGTGAAATTATCCATGTGTTGCTTGCCCCTGGAGTGGATGAGCACCACTTGTGTCTGGTTCTCTCCTGGGCGTAAGCCACCGTCGAGGGCAATGCAGTCTACCCACAGTGCCGTGCTGGCCTTTGGGATCTGGCGGCCCAGCATCCGCTCGAAGTTCACAATGAGGTTGAACACAACCTTGTCGACGTAGTCTGCATCGACCAGAATCACGTTCTTACTCCATTTTGCCTCTTGTTTGTTGTCGTTCATATCTGAGGTGCAAATATACGAAGATTTCCCCGAATGCCCAAACTTTTTGCCGCGTTTTGTCTGTCGTTTAACTTTTTTCCCCGTTTGCTTTCTTTATTTCGCTTCTTTTTCTTACCTTTGCAGGCAATTTACTAACAATTTAATAACTCAGATTCAAAATGTCAACATTAACGATTGCAATCGTCATCGTCTTCTGTATCGGCTATCTCTGCATAGCCCTTGAGAGCCTGACGAAGATTAACAAGGCGGCCATCGCGCTGCTGATGTTTGTGGCTACCTGGACGCTCTTCATGATGGCTCCGGAGGCTTACCTGCCTGCTGCCATAGGCGACCTGAAGGCCGCTGTGGTAGGCTCCGAGATAGAGCGTCACCTGGGCTCTACGGCCACGACGCTCTTCTTCCTGATGGGAGCCATGACCATCGTGGAACTGGTGGACCAGAACGGTGGCTTCAACTTTGTGCGCGACACGCTGAAGACCAAGTCGAAGCGGGCGCTGCTGTGGCGCATCGCCTTCATGACCTTCATCCTGTCGGCCATCCTCGACAACCTGACCACCTCGATCGTGATGATCATGATCCTGCGCAAACTGGTCAGCGACCACAAGGACCGCATCATCTACGCCTCGCTCGTCATCATCGCGGCCAACTCGGGCGGCGCCTTCTCGCCGATCGGCGACGTGACGACCATCATGCTCTGGAACAAGGGCGTGATCACGGCAGCGGGCGTCATCATGGAGATCTTCATCCCCTCGCTCGTGTCGATGGTCATTCCTGCCTATATCCTCTCGCTCTCACTGAAGGGCGAACTGGCAGCGCCGCAGGAGACGGTGGTGCTGGAGGAGTCTGACAGCCTGAGCGAAGGCCAGCGCAAGGCGATCTTCTTCCTCGGCGTGGGCGGCCTGATCTTCGTGCCTATCTTCAAGACGATCACCCATCTGCCGCCGTTTGTGGGCATCCTGCTCGTGCTCGGCGTGCTGTGGACGGTGACGGAGATCTTCTATGTCAGCATCCATCAGGAGAGTGAGGACACGGCCGACAACCGTGGCACCCAGAAACGCGTGTCGAAGATGCTGTCGCGCATCGACATGGACACGATCCTCTTCTTCCTGGGCATCCTCATGGCTGTGGGCTGTCTGGAGACGATCGGTGTGCTGACGATGCTGGGCGAGAACCTCAATGTGTGGTTCAACGGCAATCACTACCTCATTACAGGCATCATCGGCGTGCTCTCTTCGATTGTCGACAATGTGCCCCTCGTGGCTGGCTGCATGGGTATGTATCCCGTTGAGGCTGCCGGCGACATGGCCGTCGACGGCATCTTCTGGCAGTTGCTGGCCTATTGTGCCGGCGTGGGCGGCTCGATGCTCATCATTGGCTCTGCCGCCGGCGTGGTGGTCATGGGTCTGGAGAAGATCACGTTCGGCTGGTATATGAAGAAGATCACGTGGGTGGCCTTCGCCGGCTACCTCGCTGGTATCGTCTGCTACTGGGCCCTGCGCACGTTCATCTTCGCCTGATGGCAGGCAGGTATATCGAATAAGGAGGCTCGCCGCTGGACCGGCGAGCCTCCTTTTCTGTTTGTATGCCTCTCTCAGGGGCTTCGTGTTGTTCCTATTTCTTCTCGCAGGGAATCCAGAACCAGAAGCTGGAGCCGTGGCCCTCGCCTTCGGAGGTGACACCGATGTGGCCGTTGCAGCGCTCCACGATGTTCTGGCAGATGGAGAGGCCGAGGCCTGTGCCCTGCACGAAGTCGTTGAGCTTCACGAATCGCTCGAAGACGCTGGCCTGCTTCTCCTTCGGGATACCGGCACCCGTGTCGAGACAGTAGATGGTTAACCCGTCGGCCTCGCCGCTGCCGTCGAACTTCATGCGGCTCTCCCAATGGTAGCCCACCTTGATGAAGCCCTTGTGGGTGTACTTCACGGCGTTGGTGACGAAGTTGGTAAGCACCTGTTGCACACGGCCCTTGTCGAGCACGGTGCGGCAGGTGGGGTAGGGGTTGTCCTTGATGAACTCCACGCCGGGTTCCTGAACGCGTTGGGCGAGTGTCTGACAGATGTCGTCGAAGACAGACGAGAAGTCTACTTCTGTGGGTTTAATGGCCAGTGCCTGACCCATCGACGAGGCTTCGAGAATATCGTTGATGAGTCGCATGAGCATGTCGCAGTTGTTGCGGATGATGCGTATGAACTCCATGCGCTCATCTTGACTGTCGATAACGGGCAGCAGGTCGCTGAACCCTACGATGGCGTTCAATGGCGTGCGTATCTCATGTGTCATGTTCGCCAGGAAGGCACTCTTCATACGGCCGGAGTCCTCAGCGCGGCTCGTCTCCTGCTTCAGTTTTTGCTGGGTCTCCATGAGGTAGGTGACATCGCGGGCTACACCGAAGTAGGATGTTATCTGGCCGTTCTCGTTACGTTCGGGCATGCCGCTGAGCGCATACCAGCAAGGGTTGGGATTGGTGGGGATCTGGTAGAAGTGGTGGATAGCGTTAAAGTCTTCGCCGCGTTGTATCATGTCTATCAGGTTCCTGTCGGCCTCTTCGCGCTCATCTTCATAGATGTCTTCCACAAATTCATCGCGGCTCATTGAGACGCCTTTTGTGCGCAGTGACCTGGCAAAGTTAATCTGACGCGTGATGAGGTCGAACTTCCAGACGTACATGTCTGACTTCTCCAATAGATATTGCAGGCGATTTTCGTACAGGTTGATGGCTTTGTTCGCCTTCTCCATCTCCTGGTTGTGTCGTTGCTGTTCGAGGTAGATGTCACGCTCTGCCGTGAGGTCACGGGCGGTGATTACGTAGTACTTTACCTTGTCGTTATCGTCGCAGATGGGGTTGACGCGCAATTCGATATATTTGTCAATTCCCAGCTGAGGTATGACGGCATGCTGGCAGCAGTGCAGCTGTTCATGGTTCCCTTCCTCGTATTGGCCTTTGATGAAGCTGGTGTCGAAGATCTTTGTATTAAAGAGCCAGTCCTCAGTATCTTCCGTCACCTCACAGAGCTTTCGCATGTTGTCGTTAAGATCCATAAGCATGCCATCGCTGTCGTAGAACGACATGGCGATGATGTTCGTCTCAAAGATCTTCATGTATTTGGCACTGAGTTCGTTGTTCATGCGCTCGTCGTCGATCTGCTTGGTGATGTCGCGCACGGTGTTGGTGATATAGCGTGGCTTGCCGTCGCTGTACTCCAGGCTCGCCAGTCCGCTGAGCCATACCCATTTGGGATGTTCCTTCGTACCGATGTTCAGTTGCTTGGTGTAGCGTGCCTGTTGTAGTTTGCCGTTAATCAGCTGCTCTGTCTTTTTCTCAAAATCTTCCTGATCGGGCGTGGCTATGCGCGGCATGAACACATCCCTCATCAGTTCACCTTCTGGTAGGAGCTTGCCGTGGATGTTATACGTGCGTCCTGTCGTGATGTCAATGGCGAAGACATAGTATTTCCCCATGTTCAGCGCTTGTTCCATCATGTGGTTCAGGTCTTCCGTCTTCCGGACAGCCTGCTTTACCCTGGCACGTACAAGGCGGGTCATCAGCACTACGATGATGACCGCGATAATGGCTCCGGCAAGCACGATGAGCGCAATGGGCGACGTGTTGTCGTGGACGCGTTCAGGGTGGAACCATTTGTCGCGCAGCATCTCGAGTTCACCACTTTGTTCCATACGGGCGTACTCGTCGTCGATGGCATCGATCAGTTCCTTGTCATAGCCCACGATACGGATTTCGCCATCGGGGATGTCGATGGGGTTGACCGTCAGGGAGTCTATGGCCAGCTCTTTCTTCTTCCATTTCAGGGGGCCTTCTCCCCATACAAAGTAACGGTAACGCCCCTCGCTAATGCCTGCCAGGGCTTCTTTCGGTGAGCGGTATATGATAGGATTGGCAAGGCGCCGCTCTTCCACGATACGGTCGGAGGCATAGTCGTCAAGTTTCAGTACAAGGGTGTCATTGGCCGTTAGGTCATCAAGTCTTGTCACCTGTGGTACACCTGCGGCAGATACGATCTGCACCTTATAGTAGTTCAGGATATTGGTTGAGCGGATGTAAGGCCTTCCTTTGAAATGGTAGGAGGGGTCTATCACCAGGTCGGCGTCGCGGTGTTCGAAAGCCTGGATGGTTTCGCTCCATTCACGCAGGGTGATGCGGTAGGGGAGGTCGAGTTTCTTGAAAATGGCCTGTAACAACTCGATGTTGTAGCCAGCCGGCTCTCCCCGGTCGTTGCTGTACTCATAGGGTGGGAAATCCCAGTCGCTGGCGATGATGACGGGATTGTCGTTGGTATAGCTATAGTCAAGCTGAGCCGGCGAGGGTGTTGCGATCAGCAATGCCAGCACAGTGGTCAGCAACAGGGCGTATCTATGTCTGATAGGTCTCATCGTCATGCTATATCCTTTCTATTTCAATGGCCCGGCAGGGGATGGAGAACCAGACGGTTGTACCTTTTCCTTCGTCGGATTTAATGTTGATAGTACCTTTAAGCCGCTGAATCAGCTCGTGGCAGATGGAGAGGCCGAGTCCTGCACCGCTGCTGTCATCCGTGGCAAAGCGCTCATAGACAGTTGCCAAGGCTGTTTCAGAGATTCCGCGTCCGGTGTCTTCTACGGAGACGATGAGGTTGTCGCCAAGATAGTCGTACCGCACGGCGACGGAACCTTTTTCTGTATATTGCACGGCGTTTGTAACGATTTTGTCGATGATGATTCCCGTGTTCGACATGTCGATGTCGAGTATCAGCTTGTTGAAGGGACTGCTGACGGAGTATTCGACACCGGGCTTTCTCATGTTTGCCCAGACGGACTCACACTGCTGGGTGATGATCTTCGAGAAATCGGTGCTACGTGTGTTGAACTCGATCATATCGGCATCGAGACGGGAGATGAACAGGATGTCGTTGATGAGTTTAAGCAGTTTGGCGGAGTTTTCTTTGATCTCCCTGGTGAACACAATCTCGTCTTCCTGGTTGTGCTCCATCTGGAAGAGCTCGGCGAAACCCACTACGGTGTTCAGCGGGGTGCGAATCTCGAAGCTCATGTTGTGAAGGAATGCGTTCTTGATCACCTCTACCTCTTGGGCACGTAGTGTCTCGGCGGCCAGTTTCTCTTCGAGCGTCTTAATCTCACTGATGTCACGACACATGCCGAAATACTCCTTCAGTCCGCCCTGGTCGTCGTAGACGGGGATGAAGTGCAGTTGCAGGTGCAGCCGTCCGCCGCCGCCCTGTTTGCGCAAGGTGGTTTTGATGTCGGCATGGATGGGCTTTGTCGTGAGACTGTCCATGCTCTTGAGGATGTTCAGAGCACGGCGCCTTGAACTGTCGTCGACGAAGTTCAAGGCACGTGTCTGGGTCAGCGTGAACTCCACGTTGTTGCTGTCGTTGTAGATGGTCAGCTCGTGGGTCTCGGGATTATAGCGCGTCATCCGGATGCCTCCCACGTTCATCACGTAGTCGATATTGCGGATATAGTGGTCTGTCGCGTCGTTGCTGCGCTGCAACTCACGGGCGTTCTCTTTGATTCGTCTGTACGAAAGGGCGTTCTCTGTCACGTCGCGCCCAGTGCCAAAGATATTCAGCAGCTTGCCCTGGCTGTTACGCACGGGCTCTAACTTCAGCTCATAGTAGAACAATGGCCGCTTCAGATTCACTGGCAAGGCGCGGTCATCGCCTTCAACGAACATCTGGGTTACGTGCAACGGCTCGAACGTGTCGAGGTCGATATCGTCTATGCCCAGCACACTATTGAGATGGATGTGCTTGCGGATTAGTTCTTCTCTTGCCATTTTGATGCCGCTGAGGGCCTTGTCGTTCATGTCGACGATGTAGCCGTCAGCATCGTAAACCACCATGTCGATCATGGCGGTATTGAAGACGGCCTGGTAGCGCATCATGCTGTCCTTGATGCGGTGCTGGCGTTCTTGTTCGTTGGTGATATCGACTCGGGTACCAAGGATATCGGTAGGCTTGCCGTAACGGTCGCGGCGAAGCACGCCGATGTTGATGTTATAGTCGCGCTCCACATAGTGGTCTTTTTTGTGCTCTCTCACCTTCAGGGTGATGTTTGCCGATTCCTTCCGCTGACGGATGATGTTGTCGAGGGTCTCGCGAAGCTTGTCGTAGTCGCTCTGGCTATAGCGGGTAGCTATCTCATGCATCCGGAGTGTATGCGTGGTCTTACCGAACTCATCGAGCCATTCGAAGCTCTGGGTGAGCACGTGGTAGACCCACAGGCCAATCTCACTGGTGCTGAGCACGAGCGACAGGCGGTTGTTGCTCTGTCGGAGCTCATGCGTCATCTGCCTTTCACGGATGCGGTAGAAGGTATAGTAGACGAGGAATACCAGCGCGAGTATTCCCAGAATGCCGGCGATGTTCCACACCCATCTGGGGATACCCGTCTCTGCCAGTTCTGGATAGAACCACTTGTTGCGGATGGCTTCCAGCTCGTCGTTACTGCGCAACTCTGTGTAGACGCTGTCTATCTGGTTAAGCAGATGGCGGTTCTTCGACATGAACTTGTACTCTCCGGCAGGTATGTCGATGGGGTTGATGGTCAGGTTGTCTGTCTTGTATTTCCGCATGAGCCATTTCAGCGACATGGTGTTCCAGATGATCACACCTTGCTCGTCGGTACGCAGTTTCTGGATGGCTTCCTTCATGTCGTCGTAGGCCTTGATGTCGTTTGTCCACCCTTCGTCCTTGATCATGTGGTGGCTGAAGCTGCCTTCGTGTACGATGACGTGCAGGCCTTTCAGGTCCTTGCCCGTACGCAGTACTGCTTTCGACGATATGGGTGACACCACGCTGTGGGTAAACAGCTGTACGATGGTGTTGCTGTAAAGGGAGTTGCCTCTGGAGAATGCGGCATCCATGCGGAGCATGAGGTCCGAATGCCCGTTCTTCAGGTCTGCCTGTGCCTCAAGGGTCGGCTTCAGTTTCACGATATATGGGATGTTGAGCCGCTTGAAGATCATCCTCAGCAGGTCGATATTGTAGCCGTCGGGCTCGCCGTTCTCGTTGAGGAAGACGTATGGCCACAAGTCCCAGGCATCCTCATAGATAAGGGGGTGCTCTTCAGTAAACACCCGGGTGCTGTCTGCTGTCTGGGCTGAGGCTGGGGTGGTTAAAAGTTGAAGCGGTGAGAGGATGAGGAGTGCCAGTAAGACGCTCCTTGTCCTCCGTACCTTATTTATTATATATATTAATGCAGTCATGTTCTCGCCTTTTCTTACTTCTTGATCTCTTCACAGGGTATCTTCATCCAGAAGGTTGATCCGTGGCCGTCGCCTTCCGACTCGACGCCTATCTCACCGTGGCAGGCATCCGCGATGGCCTTGCAGATAGAGAGTCCGAGGCCTGTGCCTTGCACGTAGTCGTTGAGTTTGACGAAGCGGTCGAAGATCTTGGCCTGGTGCTCCTTGGGAATGCCGGCACCCGTATCTTCGCAATACAGGTACAGCTGGCCGTCTTCGTAGCGATAGCCTGCCTTGATGTGTCCCTGATGGGTGTATTTCACGGCATTGGTGACGAAGTTGGTGATGACCTGCTGGATGCGGGCATTATCGATAATAGTGATGAAGCTCGTGTACGGGTTGTCTTTGATGAACGCCACGCCGGGCTCCTGCACGCGCTCCTTGAGCGATTCGCAGATGTCGTCGAAGCTCTTTGCGAAGTCTGTCTCTGCTGGCTCTAAGTGTATGCCTCCTGTGTCGAGCGACGAGATGGCAAGGATGTCGTTGATAAGTCGCATGAGCATGTCGCAGTTGTTCATGATCACACGGATGATTTCTTGCTTCTCTTCTTGTGAGGAGAGCATGGGCAGCACGTCTGAGAAGCCTACGATGGAGTTCAGCGGCGTGCGGATCTCGTGGGTCATGTTAGCCATGAACACCGACTTCAGGCGACCAGAGTCGTTGGCGCGCTCCGTCTCCTGCTTCAGCCTTTCCTGCTTCTCGATGAGGTCGTTCACGTTTCTCACGATACCGTAGCTCCCTGCCAGACGGCCGTTCTCGTCGAAATAGGGCGCGCTGTCGATAATGTTCCACTGCAGCTCTTCGCCTTCGTGGAAGAAGGGGTGCATGTGGGTGACGGTGGTTTGCGGCACGTTGAAGAACTTCTCCGGCTCCATCAGTCCTTGGCGGAAGGGGCTGTCTACGAAGTGGGCGATGAGTGTGTCAAAGTCCATCTGGCTCTCTGGCGTGCCGAGGCCCTTGTAGAAATAGCACTGCCGCTTGGTGAACGAGGTGCGGAAGAAACGCATGTTACAGGTGTCCATCAGGTACTGGATCTCGTTCTCGTACTGCATGATGGCTTCGTTGGCCAGTCGGATGTTGAGGCTGTTCTTCTTGTTCTGCAGGTAGAGCTCGCGCTCCTGACTGACATCGCGGATAGAGAAGGTGATGCAGTAGAGCTGGCCGTCATTCTTGTAGATGGGGTGAACGCGCATCTCGGTGTAGCAGTTCACGCCGCGCTCGATGATGATACTCTTCGTGCAGAAGTAGAGATCCTCTATATGGCGGTTGTTCAGTAGCTCGCGGAACGTGGGCATGTCGAACAGGGTGTTGTCGTAGTAGAATGGATCTTTCTCCGACTGGAATTTAAGAATCTCGCGCATCTTCTTGTTGGTGGTCATCAGACGGCCATCCTGGTCGTAGAAGGCCAAGCCCGTGAGCGACTGTTCGAAGATGCGGCGATACTTGTTGGTCATCTCCTGTGCTTCACGCTCCAGCAGGATCTGTTCCGTGCGGTCTGTCAGCGTGCAGAAGATGTGTACTGGATGCAGGCTCGTCTTGGTGTACTCGGCGATGCCCTTGTCCTCCATGAAGCGCCACTGGCCGAGGTGCTTTGAGCCGCTGATGTCCCAGCGGAAGATGCACTCGTCTGTCTCTGCCTCACCAGATAGCAGTCGCTTGATGAACGTCTGGTAGATATGACGGTCGTCGGGGTGTATCAGTTCGAGGCTCTCCTCATAGCTCATGCCTTCCTCGGGCAGCAGGTCGCCGTGAATGTTGACGGCATGCCGCTGGCGGATGTCGAGCATCAGCACATAGTTCTTGCCCATGTTGAGGGTGTGCTGCATGATGGCTGCCGTCTGCTTGATCTTGTCGGCACCTTTTCGGATGCGCAGCAGGGTGATGCGGTTCAAGGCCCAGGCGATGACGAACGCGATGATGGTGACGAAGACCATGATCACCGACGGGAAGTCGAGCGCCATGGCTGCCAGTATCTGAGGGTGTGATAGTAGTATTGTCATGTTCGTCGTGCCTTTATGAAACGATAATCTCTGTATTCTTCTTCTCCATTGCCGTCATCTCGCAGGGGATGATGACGTAGGCCGAGGTGCCCTTGCCCTTTTCCGACTGTAGCTCGATCGAGCCTCCCATCTGCTCTACCTCCTCCTTGATGATGGCCATCTCAAGACCTGTATCGAATTGATCGTCGTTCTCACTTCTGGCGAAACGGTCGAACACGTGGGGCAGGTTTTCCTGACTGATACCCTTGCCCGTGTCTTCGATGGTGATGTTCAGCTCGCCGTGGCGGTAGTCGTATTTCGTGCGGATGGAGCCTGATGTCGTGGCGCGGGCTGAGTGGGCGCACAGCTTCTGGATAATCTCCCCGACGTTCTCCTCGGCTATCTTCACCATCAGGTGGGTGTAGGGGTTCTCCACCTGGATATTCACCCCCGGGTTCAGCGCACTCAGTCCCATATAGCAGAAGCCTTCGAAGAGGCTGGCAAAGTCGGTCTCCCTGTAGTTGAACTCCACCATTCTTGCATCGAGGCGCGAGATGTAGAGGATGTCGTTGACGAGGGCCAGCAGCTCGTTGGTGTTGCGTTTGATCTCATCCGAGAAGACGGGTTCGTCTTCAGCATCGTGTGGATTGTTGAAGAGTTCTGCGAAGCCGATGATGGCGTTGAGGGGCGTACGTATCTCGTGGCTCATGTTCATCAGGAAGGTGTTCTTCAGCTCCTCCGTCTCCTGGGCCTTCTTGGTCTCCGTAGTCAGCTGGCGCTCTGTGTACACCATCTCCGTGTCGTTGCGCAGCATGCCGAAGTAGTGGCTGATGCGCCCGTCCTTCCCCTCCACGGGCACCATGTTGAATGTCAGGTGGATGTCGCGCCCCTGCTCATCGTGGAACCGGGTACGTATCGTGGTGGTAAAGTTGCCTGGCGTGCGGTGGTCCATGCGGAGCAGCAGGCCGCGGGCCTTCCGCTGGTCTGTCGATGCCAGGAGCGAGGCGCAGCGGATCTGCGAGAGGCTGAACTGCACTTGGTTTAGGTTGCTGTAGATCTTCAGCTCGTGGTTGTCGGGATGGTAGTTCACGAGCCTTACGCCACTCACCTTCAGCGCGTAGTTGATGTTGTTGATGTAGTCTTGTATGTCCTTCGTGCGCTTTTCCAGCAACAGGGCGTCTTGCTGCTGGCGGTGATACGAGTCGACCATGTCTGTGATGTCGCGCCCGGCGGCGATCACGCCAATCATGTGCTCGTCCTTGTCGCGGACGGCTGAGACGGCACACTCGTAGTAGAACTTTCCGCCGATGGTCAGTTCCGGTATGCGCTCGTCTTCCTGTTTGGTGCGGTCTATATCCGTGATCGACGACATCTGGATCGTTTCCAGACTGTCGTAGTCGAGGCCTCTGTACGCAGGGATGTCGGTGATCTTCACCTCCCGCCTCATCAGGGCCTCGCGGTCTTTGATGCCAAAGGTCTCGCAGGCCTTGTCGTTGATGTCTGCCAGCTGACCTTTGTCGTTGTAGTAGATCATGTCGACAAGCGACGAGTTAAAGATGGTGTGGTAGCGGAGGGCCATGTTGCGGGCATTCTCCTTGCGCAGCCTGTTCTCCGTGATGTCGCGCTCGGTGCCCAGCAGCAGCTTCGCCTTGCCTGTCTTGTCGCGCTGCAGGATAGAGAGGTGTATCTTATAGATGCGCGGCGTGGAGCCGTCGGCGGGCTTGCTGCCGTTAATCACGATGGGGTCGGGCTCCTGGTCGCTCTCGGAGAGGCTGACGACGGCCTTGTGCAGCTGTGCGAACTCACTGCTGTCGAAAAATTGTGCGAAGTCGATGGGGGGGAAGGCCTTGGCTTCTTCTCCGTTGTGAGAGAGCAGCGTGTAGACATGCTTGACGAAGTCGTAGGTCCACACCTGTGTCCTGTTCGAGGCGAGCACCAGCGCGAGCTGCGTGTTCAGCTGCTGGGTCTTGGCATTGATTTCCTTCTGGCGGTAATAGAACAGGCGGTTGGTGAAGATCATCACAAACACGCTGATCATCAGCGCGGCCACGAGATAGGCTGCGAGGTGGTGGGCTTCGGCGATGGTCTCCAGATTCTCCTTCTGTGCGAGAGCCGTGAGGCTGATGCTTAGCAGCGTCGCAACGGCTTGGAGTCTGAGTATATTGTTATTGTTCATCCAGTTTCAGGTAGTTACTGACGGCAAAGGTAACTATTTCTGGCTAAATAACAAAATAAAATGTATAAAAAAAGCGCAAACCACCCTATTTTAGGGGTGATTTGCGGGCATATTACGCTTTTTTGTGTTTATAGTTTAAAGTTTATAGTTTATAGATGATTACTTGGCAAGCCTTTCTGTGCAAGCTTATAATCCGCCTACAGAGCATATCATCTATAAACTATAAACCATAAACTATAAACTATAAACAACATCCCAGACTACAGCGGATATTCCTCGAAGGCGTAGAGCACGGTCGAGAGATAGCGCTCGCCCGTATCGGGCAGCAGGGCCACGATCTTCTTGCCCTTGTTCTCCGGACGCTTGGCAATCACGGTGGCACCGTAGGCGGCAGCGCCTGAGGAGATGCCTACCAGCAGTCCCTCCGTCTTGGCCAGTTCACGGCCTGTGCGGATGGCATCGTCGTTCTCCACGTCGAGCACCTCGTCGATGAGGCTGCCGTCGTAGGTCTTGGGGATAAAGCCGGCGCCGATGCCCTGGATCTTGTGGGGACCGCTCTGACCGCCGTTGAGCACGGGCGACGACTTGGGCTCCACGGCGATGATCTTCACACTGGGATTCTTCTCCTTCAGGTACTTCGCTACACCCGAGATGGTGCCGCCAGTACCTACGCCAGCCACGAAGATGTCGATCTGGCCGTCTGTCTGCTCCCAGAGCTCAGGGCCTGTCGTGGCATAGTGCTTGGCGGGGTTGGCGGCGTTCTCAAACTGCTGCAGGATGATGCTGCCGGGGATGCTGTCGCGCAGTTGCTCGGCCGCCTTGATGGCACCGGGCATGCCGTCCTTGCCGCTCGTCAGCCTCACCTCGGCTCCATAGGCCTTCACCAGGTTGCGGCGCTCCACGCTCATCGTCTCGGGCATCGTCAGGATGAGCTTGTAGCCCTTCACGGCGCTCACCAGGGCCAGTCCCACACCCGTGTTGCCGCTGGTGGGCTCGATGATCGTCGCACCGGGCTTCAGCAGTCCCTTCTGCTCTGCATCCTCTATCATCGCCAGCGCGATGCGGTCTTTCACACTTCCGCCAGGATTGAAGAATTCCACCTTGGCGATAATCGGAGTCTCTAATTCCTTGGCCTCTGAGTACTTTGCCAGTTCCAGCAGAGGGGTGTTGCCGATAAGCTCGGTCAGCTGCTTTGCAATCTTTGTCATAATCTTATTCTTTTAAATGTTTGTTTGTTGTATGTCATATCTTGTTTATCTGGGTGCAAAGGTACGGCGATTTCCCGGGCTACGAAATCCCACACGTGGGCTATTCCGCATACCACGATTGTGGTATTCTCACTATTTTTTGTCCTATACCTTATATATAATATCGTCTTCTGCCAATTGAACTGGTGGTCATGTTGTGTTTTATAGGGGTAAGGGGTTACTTACTCTGAACTTTTGCAGAGGGAATAAAAGGACGATTATATGAGGTGAGAATAAAAAAGATGTGGAAAAGTTTGGCCGTTTCGGAGAAAATACGTACTTTTGTCAGCAGAAAACCAAAAACAGAAGGCTGCGATTAAGCGAGCGCAATCAGATTTGCTTGAATTGCCGAGCGTGAGCAGACTCGATGTGAAACATCAAGAATTAAGATTATGATAGACGTTAAAGAGACATTGAAGAAGAGTGAGGAGCGCATGGAGATGGCAGCCATGTTCCTCGAAGATGAACTGAACCGCATCCGTGCAGGACGTGCCAACGTGGCCATCCTCGACGGCGTGCGTGTGGATTCGTACGGTTCGAAAGTGCCCCTGAACCAGGTAGCCAACGTGAGTGTGCCCGATCCTCGTACCATCGCCATCAAGCCCTGGGACCGCAAGGAGATCCGCAACATCGAGAAGGCCATCATGGACTCTGACGTGGGTATCACCCCGGAGAACAATGGTGAGGTGATCCGCCTGAACATCCCCATCCCCACGGAGGAGCGCCGTCGCGACCTGGCCAAGCAGTGCGCCAAGATCGCAGAGAAGGCCAAGGTGGAGGTGCGCAACGTGAGGGCCGACATCAAGGACAAGCTGAAGAAGGCGATCAAGGACGGACTCTCTGAGGACAATGAGAAGGATGCCGAACTGGAACTGCAGAAGATCCACGATAAGTACATCAAGAAACTCGACGACCTCCTCGCTGCCAAGAACAAGGAGATTATGACGGTGTAGTCACTGTTTACGGTTTACAGTTTACGGTTTACAGTTTACAGTTTACGGTTTACAGTTTATAGTTCATCGTTGAAGGGACTTGTCATTAAGAATACGGGCAGTTGGTACACCGTCAGGACAGACGATGGCCAACTGCTTGATTGTAAGGTGAAGGGCAACTTCCGCCTGCGGGGCATACGGAGTACGAACCCCGTGGCAGTGGGCGACCGCGTCAGCGTCTCGGAGGGCAACTTCATCACGGAGATCGAGGACCGCCGCAACTACATCATCCGCAAGAGCATCAACCTCTCGAAACAGAGTCATATCATCGCGGCAAACGTAGACCAGACGCTGCTGGTGGTGACGGTGAGCCGTCCGCAGACCAGCACCACCTTCATCGACCGCTTCCTCGCCTCGGCAGAGGCTTACAGGGTGCCCGTGGTGCTGATATTCAACAAGACGGACCTGCTCGATGACGACGAGCGGCACTATCAGCAGATGCTCATCCACCTCTATGAGACCGTGGGCTACGAGTGCAGGGCCATCTCTGCGGAGACTGGCGAGGGTGTCGATGCCCTGTTGCCAATGTTACAGGGAAAGATCACCTTGCTCAGCGGCAATAGCGGGGTGGGGAAGTCGACCCTCATCAACCGTCTCGTGCCAGGCGTGAACCTCCGTACGGCAGAGATATCTGATGCCCATCAGACGGGGCAGCACACGACAACCTTCTCAGAGATGATTACTCTGGGAGATGGTTATCTGATCGACACCCCGGGCATCAAGGGCTTTGGCACTTTCGACATCGAGCCAGAGGAGCTGACAAGTTATTTCCGCGAGATCTTCCGTTTCTCGCAAGACTGTCGTTTCTCCAACTGCACCCACACCCATGAGCCGGGCTGTGCCGTGCTCAAGGCTCTGGAGGATCATTACATTGCCCAGAGCCGTTATCAGAGCTATCTCTCGATGCTCAGCGACAAGGATGAGAGCAAGTATCGCGAGGCCTATTGATTATGTTTACGGTTTACAGTTTACGGTTTACAGGTGATTACATCAGCGGCAGAACTGACTATAGTCATATCATCTGTAAACCGTAAACCGTAAACCGTAAACTGTAAACCGTAAACTGTAAACTGTAAACCGTAAACTTATCTTAGCACTTTCTTCCCTCCAACGATGTAGATACCACGAGGCAGATCCTCCAGCGATGTGCTGCCTTGACGGATGAGGCGGCCGTTAAGGTCGTAGACATTGCCAGAGTGGAGGCCTGGATCAGTCATGATGGTGTCGATGCCGTCAGGAGTACCTATTAGCGCAGTAATGGCTAACTGGGAGCAGGCAGGCATCTCGATGGAGAGCTGTCTGCCAGAAACCTCACGGGTTGTGGTAGTGCCGTCCTTTTGTGTCTCGGCGATGCGCCAGCCTGCGATAGACAGGTCTTCGGCGTCGCTGTCGAGATTGATAGCACGTCCGGCAAAGAACTTGCCGTCGAAGCTGTTCTTTGAGAGCGTGACACCATTGAAGCTGAGACCGCCAGGACCGTCATCCTCATTCTCAATGTCGACGGTCAGGGAGATGGGCGTGCCGAGGTTGAACTGCGTGCCGATATGCTTATACATCTCTGCCGTACGCCTGGAGAGCCAGTTGCGGGCATCGCGCAGGTCGTTGTCGTAGACAGGCCACCAGGGATTGCCATATACGGCATCGTGGTGGTAGTCCCATTCATCTCTTATCATCTCATACATGGGGTCCCAGATGGCTCGCACGCCTTTCTCGTTCAGGAAGTCGCCCATGTAGATGCACGTCCTGTCGATCATCTCGCGCTGGAAGTCGGCATCCTCCATGATGTTTCGGAAGAGGCGTGTCGACGCTTCCGTGATGGAGAAGCTGATGTCGTTATACTCGCGGTTGGTGGGGTTGTACATCTGTTTCAGGATGTTGTGCGTAGGCTGGTGGCCGTAGAGGCCCAGGGCGTAGTCCACGTCCTTGGCAATCCAGCGCCAGCGGCCGTTCTCTGTCCTTGGCCGCCACATCACATTGTTGTTGCCGGGGAAGTCGAGGTTGCAGAAGTAGAGGTTCATCGCCATGATGTTGATGTACTCCTCCCAGTCGATCCACTTGGCATATTCCTCAAGGGTGTGCCCCTTTTCCTGGTAGAATCGGGTGAAGGCATCGTAAGAGTCCTTCGTGCCCTCTTTCAGTTCGCCGTTCTCAATGAGGTCGATGTCTTCGAGCCCGTAGTTGGTGGCGATGTTGTTCTCGTTGCCACGCTCACGGATGTTGAGGATGCAGTGATAGACACCGTTGATGTAGATGACAGCGGGGCGCCAGGCCTGCCAGTCGATGTCGGTATGTTCGGCCAGGGCGCGCTGACAGATGGCATCACGCATGTAAAGACCGTCGCGATCGTTGCCGCCGTTGCGGAGTACCAGCGACTTGAAGTCGGTCACCCCTGGACGCTGGTCTGGGAAGAACTCGTAGTCGAATGTCTTCTGTCCGAATCGCTTGTGGGCATAGATGGCCATCGACTTCCGAGAGGCGTCTCTCGACCATCCTCCAGTGATGCGTGTCTCGCAGAGCTGGTTCAGTAGGGCGGGCGACTCCTTGGCTTCGAAGAACTCAATGTTCATGGGGCGCCGCCAGTTCTTGGGATAGTCGTGGTTGTAATTATTAGCGAAGATGCCGATCTTCTGGTCGTTGAGGTATTTGTCGTCGATGGTGATGCTGATGATGGGCAGCGTCATCTCGTGGTCGTGGAAGATGTACGACTCTACGGAGCTCCTTGGAGAGAGCCAGCCCTTGCAGAAGAGTTTAGCCCGTACGTTCATCGACCTTTTGACGGCGAAGCCGGAAGCAGGGCATCTGGCACTGTTGATGGTGGGCTCGGTACCGTTGACGGTGTAGTGTATCTCTGTGCCTTCAGGTGCTCCCTCAGGAAGTGAGAGCTTCAGACGGAGGCTCTGGGTGCCATTCACCACATGGCCTTTCTCACTGAATACGGGTTCGCCGAGAAGGTGCTTCTCGTCGCAGACTTCTCCACAGTTGGCGGCTCCTGGTGTCGGCGTCAGCTGATAACCCCACTCGCTGCCGCCGTCTGTCTTTCTGCCATAGGCGATATTGGGAGCAGGCATCTTGGGCAACGCGGCAGGCAGTTCGTCAACTTTATTCTTATCCTTGAAAAGAAAGAGCTGGCAACCTTTACCCGTATCAAGGCGATAGTCGGTATGGAGCCCAGTCGCTTCCTTGTCGCAGTAGACGATGATGAAGCCTTTGGCCTCGACAGTCTTGTCGGGTAACTGCCATGCTTCGTCGACGTTGGCACCTATCTGATAGTCTTTTAGATTGACGGCCTCGTCGCTGTTGTTGTAGAGCTCTACCCACGAGTCTGGGAACTCATTCAGGTCGTCCATGATACAGTCGATGTTCGACTGCATCAGCTCGTTGATGATCAGTTGCTGTGACGTCTGGGCGTCTGCATACGTTGATGAAAGACATGTCGTCAGCACGACAGAGATGCATAGAAAACTCTTCCTAATATATTCCACTTTTGTTGCAGGTTTATAATTTCTGATGCAAAGGTAAAAAATAAACCGCATAAAAGATTGCAAAATTGGAATTATTTTGTACCTTTGCAACTCGAATGTAACAAATGATAAAGTATATGAAACATCAGCTATTAGCACTATTGGCAACAATCGTTCTGCCGAGTCCGCTTTCTGCTCAGGTGAAGACCGAGATTCGTACGTTCAACCTTGCCGGACCTTATGAAGTGTCGGCACCATTGGCACTCGACACCGTGGACGCTCAAGGGCGGAAGTTCGACGAGGCTTCGTTCATGGGAGCACTCTCTCTTAACGCACCAGCAACAGCCAAGTTCGACGGACAAGTAATCCCCTCGCTCGCTGACAGCAAGAGTGTGGGACTGCTCACCTTTTATATTAATAACAGAGATTACCTGAAAGGAAAGATCACCGTGAAGGGACCTAAGACCTGCAAACTCTTCGTTGATGGTAAGGAGGCAGGCGAGGAGCTGAAACTGGCTCCGGAACATCACACCTTCGCCATCAAGTATCTGGCTTTGCCGAAAGACACGGACTCTATCAAAGTAACAATCGAGGCCGACAAGACGGTGGCCTATACACTCGACAAGGCTCATCCCTATATGGCTCACGATCTGTTCGACGGCAAGCGTGTGCGTAGTGTCAGGCTCTCTGCCGACGGTGCCTACGTCGTGGTGTGCTATCAGACTACAGAGCGAGGTGGCAAGGACCTGTGGACGTATGAACTGTGTGATGCCAAGACGGGGCGTCTGCTCTCTACGCTGCCCGGCAATGTGGAGTGGATGCCCAGGAGCATCGCCTGGACGACATCGGAGAAAGTGGGTGACAACCGTTCGTTCTACCGTGTAGATCCTCTCTCTGGCCAGCGTACGCTGTTGGCTTCCTCTCTGCCGGAGGGAAGCATCGCCGTCAGTCCTACGGAAGACTATCTCATCATCACCGCCGAGGAAGAAGGTACGAAGGAGGATGCAGATGTGTTTGAGGTGCTGGAGATGGACGATCGTCAGCCGGGCTGGCGCAAGCGCAGTTATCTCATGAAATACGACCTGACGACTGGCATCTGCCAGCGTCTGACGTTCAGTCCCCGGAACACGTACCTGATGGATATCACTGCTGACGGAAAGACGCTGCTCATTGGCTCTGCCTACAGCCGCCTTGCCAAGCGTCCGACGGAGGTGATGGACCTGATGCTGGTCGATGCCCGGACCTTACGCGCCGACACCATCTTTGCAAGTGAGGGCTTTATCAGCGGAGGCTGCTTCTCGCCGGATAACACCAAGATCCTGGTTACCGGCACACCGGAGGCCTTCAACCGCATTGGCTGTCAGTTGCCTGCAAATGTCACGCCCAGCATGACGGAGAACGAACTCTTCCTCTATGATATCGCCACAAAGCAGGTGACACCGCTGACCAAGGACTTCGATCCTTCTGTCAGCAATCTGCTTACCTGGTCGAAGGCCGACGGACAAATCTATTTCACTGCCGAAGACCGTGACTACGTGCACCTGTTCACACTTAATCCCAAGACAGGGGCCATCCGTAAGATGGCGGCCCTCGGCGACGATATCTATCGCGCAGACGTTGCTGAGCACGCTTCCGTGCTCGCATACCTTTCTTATAATACAATGGAACCAGCATCGGCTTATGTGCTGAGGAACGAGAAGGGGAAAGCCAAGAATCTTCAACTCTTCGATGGCCGTACGGCCCTTGGCGACGCTGAGGTTGGCACCTGCGAGGACTGGAACTTCACGAATTCACGTGGTGACACCGTCTATGGCCGTCTCTATCTGCCTAAGGACTTCGATGCTACGAAGCAGTATCCTATGATTGTCTACTATTACGGCGGCTGCTCACCCGTGAGCCGTTACTTCGAGTCGCCTTATGCCCCGCAGTATTGGAACTCTCTGGGTTATGTGGCTTATATCCTTCAGCCCAGTGGCGCTACCGGTTTCGGACAGGAATGGGCCTCGCGGCATGTGAATACGGCAGGAAGAGGACCGGCAGAGGACATCATTGAGGGAACGAAGAAAATCTGTGAGACGCATCCTTTCATCAATCCCAAGAAGATCGGCTGCATGGGTGCCTCCTATGGCGGGTTCATGACTCAGTATCTGCAGACCCAGACGGACATCTTCGCCGCAGCCGTCTCCCATGCAGGTATCGCCAACCACACCAGTTACTGGGGAGAAGGCTATTGGGGATACAACTACAGCGAGGTGTCGATGGCCAACAGTTATCCCTGGAGTCACCGCCAGTTGTTTGTTGACCAGAGTCCGCTCTTCAATGCCGACAAGATCCATACCCCCTTGTTGCTGCTGCACGGCAATGCTGATACGAACGTGCCGTTGATAGAGAGCCTTCAGATGTTCACGGCTCTGAAACTCTTAGGCCGTGAGGTGGCTCTGGTCGAGGTGGAGGGTGAGAATCACCACATCCTTGAATATGGCAAGAAGGAGAAGTGGCTCGCCACCCAGATGGCCTGGTTCCAGCGCTGGCTGAAAGACGACCCGTCGTGGTGGGAGGCTCTCTATCCCAAGAAGAACCTTTAGGAAGGGAAATGATACAGAGTGACGGTACCGCCGTCACTCTTTGCGTATTTACGCAGCAGATCCTGAATGAAGCGGGCATTGGCGGCGACGCGATCCTCGTCGCCGTCGTAGCCGTTGATGAGCACCACGAGGTGTGTGGTCTCGAGAGTCATCTTCGTACGCTCGTGGTCGCTGGTAGGTGTGCCGACACCACCGAGGGCATCGCGATAGACAGGCAGTCCGGCGATGTTGAGCATGCCGCGGCCGATACCCTCATAAGGCTCTCCCTCACGCCCCACCCCTAAGGTGAGCGTGTCACCCACGAACTTGTCGGCATCGAAGCCGCCGATGCTGTAGCCAAAGGCGATGGAGGCGAGGTTGACAAGGTCTACGAGGGTGTCGATCTGATACAGTTCCTTGCCTTGCAGCATCCGTCGGATGAGCTGTTCGCTGGCAGGTCGATAGCGTGAAGGGTCTTTGCCGCAGGCTTTATATACCCGGCGCGTGGCTGCTATGCCAGGTAAGTCCTTCAGACTCTCGGTGGTCAGTTCCTGCCGGAACCGTTCCTCAAGCATGTGAATCTCTTCCCAGAGTGCCTCCGAGTATGGGGTGTTGACCACTTGTGCCTCTACGGCTGCACCTACGAAAGTGGGGCATACGCTTGCTATTTCCTGTGAGACGATGATGTTCATATATCAATAACCTTTATTCTGTATCAAGTAGTTGTTTAATGCCAGGACGTCGGCAGGTATGGGGAAGACGGTGGTATGGCCGTCGCTTTCGTCAACCTTGTCGTCGAACATGTCGCCCTCGAAGAGACTCTCGTAGCGTCCGAAGCGAATCATATCCTGTCGGCGCCAACCTTCCCAGCAGAGTTCGAGCAAGCGTTCGTCGTAGATGTTATCCAGCGTTAGCGGGCGTGCTTCCATAAAAGACCTCTTGCGGACGACGTCGAAGTCGGCTTGGCCCTTTTCCGGCTCTCCGTTGCGCAGATAGGCCTCGGCACGCATCAGGAGCACGTCGGCATAGCGGAAGAGTACGATGTCGTTGTCCATCAACTTGCCGTCCTTTGTCGCATTCTTGTCTATTTCGTATTTCTTCATGCGTGCTCCCGCTGTCTCTATGTATGGACTATAACCCAGGTCTAACTTCACCTCCCAGGGGTAGTAGACCAGAGGATTGCCATTACGGTCGGGTATACTATGATTGTCGAAGTCCACGACGTCATCTGACCAGTAGTTCATGAAGAAACGTCCGTCCATGTCTTCAGTGTCGTAGCCAAAGACCTTGAGTGTGTTGATGGTGGCGCAGGAACCGTTCTCGCCCGTAAAGCCGTAAGCGGCAGCATGACGGTAGTGATAGGACCGGAAGAGATTCTGCTGCTGGGTCTTATAGAGATCCTTGTCCATGGGGATCACCCAGATGTTCTCCGTGGAACCCTCGTTGTAGACACTGAAGTTGTCGGCATAGTCTGTCATGAGTTGGTAACCTTCATCTTGGATTTCGGTACAGAAATGGGCGGCCGCCTCCCAGGCATTGTATTGGTCTTCGCCTATCTGGAAGATGATTTCAGAACCGTCGGGGCGAACGCCGTCTGTCCAGTCATCGTCGGCATAGACTTCTGCATTGAGTGTCAGTTTGGCCAATACGAAATTGGCCACCGCCATGGTAACGCGTCCGTAGTTGTCGCCGCGGTTGGCACTGCTGCCGAAAGGCAGGTCGTTGCGTACGGTCATCAGTTCGTTGTAGATGTAAGTGAACAGCTCGCTACGTTGTGACTGCTGTACCTGACTGATAATGATGTCGGAAGAATGGATGATGGGCACGCGTCCGAAGAGGTCCATCAGGTACCAGTAGTAGATGGCCCGGAGGGCTCTGACCTCTGCCTTGTATTCTGTTAGCTGGACGTCTGTCAGCAAGTCCTTATGGGCGTCTAACTGCTCAATGGAATGATTACAGAGGGCGATGACCTTGTAAAGGTAGTCCCATGCATTCTTTGACAGCTCGAGTCCGGCATCCCAGGAGTGGCGGTACATGTTCTGCCAGAGTTCTCCGTCGTACCAGTCGCTGCCACGGGTAGGCAGCATCGCCTCGTCGGAGCCGAAGGTCTGCAGGTCGTACACACCGCGGCAGGTGCCTTGCAGCCCCTGTCCGTCTTCCGACCCTCCTATATAGTTGTATAAGGTGGCGACCGTGTTCATGTAGAGGTCTTTTGCAGAGGTGTAGATTTCATCCTCGGCAATCTGGTCTCGCGGATCTTCGTCGAGGGAGCATGAGGATAGTAGTGGGGGGATGATCAGGAACGGTAAGAAATAGATAAAGATCTTGTTAGTCATGATTCTTGTCTTTTGATTCTTAATCAGAACTTGATGCTCAGGGCGAATGTATACGACCGATAGACGGGCAGCGTATTCTTGTCGTCGATGCCAAGCGTGCCATTGATGATGGTAGAGTTGATCATCGGCGTCAGTCCGCTATAGCCTGTGATGGTTGCGAGGTTGTTGACGGAGGCCGATACACGCAGGCTTCGTATGTATTTTGAACGGACGGGCACGTTCCAGCCGAGGGTGAGATAGTCGATGTTCACGTAGTCGCCATTCTCCAGCCAGTAGTCACTGATAGTCTGGTCCATAATATTCTTCTCTGGCGCGTCCTGTAGCATATTGTAGTTGGGTAGCGACAGCAGGTTAGAGTAGGTGAGTGCCGTACCGTTATAGATCTTATGGCCGAAGGCACCATTCACTTGCATCGTCACGTCCCATTGCCTGAAACGGAAGACGATGTTGGATCCCATGGTAGCCTTGGGTGTGGCCTGTCCGCAGACGTAACTCTCTTCTGTCACGTCGTAATAATAGCTGCCTGTAGGGTCTTGAACCAAGCCCTTGCAGTGAGGCAGGTGGAACACGCCTAACTGCTCGCCCACGATCTGCTTCACCACATCGCTGCCGCCATGGAATCCGGCTCCCCAGAGTGCGGAGATGCCTCTCTGTTGCGGGGCTGTCAGATGCTGGCCGTTGTAGTCGCCGTCCAGCGAGAGCAGTTTGTTACGCTCAAATGACCAGTTCATGTTGATGGCCAGCTCCATGTCCTTGGTGCGTAGTGGGGTGATGCCGAATCCTATCTCCAGGCCACTGTTCTTCATCGATCCGAGGTTTGCCAGCAGCTTGGCATAGGTGAAAGGAGGCACGGGCACGTCGTAGACGTAGAGCATGTCGGTGGTCTTGGATTGGTAATAGTCCACTGACAGTGCGATGCGATTGTTCCAGAACGTGGCATCGACACCGATGTTGAACGTGTGCTTGACCTCCCACTTCAGGTCCGGGTTGGCGTTGCGGACGGCACCGAGTGTAGTGGCCATGCCGCCATCTATCGGCACCACGCCGTTAGGCTGGATCAGTTCCATCGAGTTGTAGGAGCCGATGCCACCCAGACTGCCTGAGCGTCCGAAGCCGACACGCAACTTGGCATTGTTGATGAACTTCAGGGGCTTCATCCATTTCTCCTTGCTGATCACCCAGGCGCCGCTGACAGAGGGGAAGAAGCCCCAGCGGTGGTTCTTGCCCACCTTCGATGAGGCGTCGGCACGGGCATTGGCGGTGAGGGTGTACCTGTCGAGCAGGGTGTATTGCAGGCGGAGCAGGAACGACTCCATGTGTGAGTCGGAGTATTCGGAGTCTGTACCGTCCCAGGGGCGTGAGGCGCCTGCCGTCAGTTCGTCATAGCCGAAGGCATCGGTGCTGAAGTTCGTGACGGTGGTGAAGAAACCCGTCTCCGTCTTGTTCTCGGCCTCTGCCAGTGCCATGACATTCAGCGATGAGTTGCGGGTGTTCAGGGTATAGTCGACAGAGATGTTGCCCAGTATCTCTACGTTCTTGTTGTTACCGCGGTAAGCCTCGCCATGGCTCCATACGATGGTGGGGTAATAGTGGGCGTTGTCCACCGAGTTGTAGGAGTAGGAGCCGAAGCCTCGCAGTTTCAGGTTGGGGGCCAGCGTGAGGGTGGCATTCAGGTGGACGTTGAAGTGGGCGTTGTCTTCGTCCTGCTTCATGCTCAGCAGGGCGTTGGGGTTGGTGATCCAAAGGGCCTCGGGAACCTGGTCATAGCTGCCGTCGGCATTGGCCCCGTCAGGGAAGGTGGGATTGAAGGTAGCTGCCGAATAGAGCAGCTTCTGCATAAAGGGCAGGTAGTTGTTCTTCTGTAGCGAGCCGAACATGCCAAGGTCGACTGTCAGCATGTTGTCGAAGGCCTTCTGGGAGATATCCAACTTGGCGATGTAGTTGCGGTAGTTGTTGGTGCGGATGATGGTGCGGTGCTCCATCACTCCCACTGAGGCACGGTAGTTGGCCGTCTCCGAACCGCCTCCGAAGGCGATGTGCTGGTTGTAGACGAAGCCTGTGCGCTCTATACTCTTGTTGAAGTCGGTGTCGGCACCCTTGTCGATGTAGGGCAGACCTAAGGCTGTGTTTGCCTGCCGGAACTGACTGGCATTGAGCATGTGCAGCCGCTTGTAGACCGACTCCACGCTGATGGAGCCGTCGTAGGAGATGTGGAACGGCTGGCTGCGGCCTTTCTTCGTGGCCACCTCGATGACGCCGGAGGCACCGCGGCTGCCATACTGGGCCGTCTCGGAGGCATCTTTCAGAATGGTGAAGCTCTCGATCTCCGCAGGGTAGACCGTGGAGAGGACTGCCAGGTCGGCGGCTACGCCGTCGATGATCACCAGGGGGTCGTTGCCGCCCGTCAGCGAGGTGGTACCCCGGACGCGGACTGCCGACACCATCGCCTCCTGATTGCCGCCGGTCGTCACCTGGACACCGGCCGCCTGACCACTCAGCGCATCGAGCGACGAAATGACCATACCCTTGTTCATGCGGTCCTGAGTCACCTTGTCTACGGCTCCTGACAGCATGTCTATGTTCGTGGCCGAGTAACCGACCTTAAGAGAAGTCATGGTCGAATCCAGGCGGACTGTCTGGGCCGCTGTGGCTAAGGGCACCATTGCCAGCAGGACTAAAGCACTCCTATTCTTCAATGGCATGTCCTATCGTGATATTGTACTTCGACATGAACGAGGCGCCGGGCTGCAGGTGGTTCATCAAAGGCTTGTCCCTGAACTCGCCCTTGAAGCCGCGGGGGTCGCCGATGCCGTACCAGGGCTCGATGCAGACGAAGGGCGCCTGCTTGCCGAAGGGACTCCAGAAGGCGATGACGGGGGTGCGGAACTCAACCGTCACCTCGGGCTCGCCATTGGTACCCAACAGTTCGGCACGGTGCAACTGGCACTTGTGAACCTTGATGGAGTCGTTGCGCCACGTGTTGTCGGAGAACTCCATCAGTCCGTTCTCGGCCTCGACGAAGGGCACCTCGTCCATCTCGTGCGAGCCGTCGCCGTAACTGTGCAGGGCGTCCATCGGCTCCTGGTTGTCCAGGCGGATGCGGCCATACTGGCTTTCCCCTGCCTTCATGCCAGGGATGTTGAAGGCCGGATGACCGCCTATCTGGAAGTGGATCTCACGGGTGTCGGTATTGTGGACGTGCCAGATGACACCGATCTTGTTCCCGTCGAGCACGTAACTGACGCTGAGGGTGAAGTCATAGGGATACACCTTCTTCGTCTCCTCAGACGATTCGAGGGCGAAGGTCACCTTCCTATCGCTCTGGGCAATGAGCGTGAACGTGGCATCACGGGCGAAGCCATGACGGGGCAGGTGATACTCCTGGCCGTCCACACGATAGGTCTCGTCGTTCACGGAACACACGATGGGGAAGAGGATAGGGGAGCGACGGCCCCAGTACTTGGGATCGGCCTGCCACAGATATTCCTTACCATTGGCGTCCTTGATGCTCTGGAGTTCGGCTCCTTTCTCCGAAACGACGACGGAGAGTTGTTCGTTCTTTAGTTCTACCATAGTTGTTATTTTGCTTTATAGATGATGATTGAGAACAAGACAGTTTCCACGAGGATGAGGCCGACGGTTGCCAAGATGGGAATGGCAGACGGTGAACTCATGCCTAGCATGGTATAGGCCAAAGCCAGAGGTATCAACAGGAATGTGATGCCTGTCACCCTAAGTAGCCGGATGGCAAGTTCCACCTGACGGATGTTCCTGATTTCAAAGGGCATATTGATGTGTCGTGGGAAATAGGCGCATACCATACAGACGACGGCTCCTATTGTCAGGAGTACACAGGGAATGGTGACTCCCGCAGGCGAACCGTATGCATTCGGCTTGCCAGAGGCATCGAAATGGGTGGGCACGACCTCTGGTGCACGATGGACCATCCAGATGATGATGCCCCAGACGATGATGGCCACGACAGCAAAGGTAATCTCGAAGACCGTTGCCTCCGTGGTGCGATGCACCTTGACCGTCTTCAGATCAAAACTATTCTTCTGTTCCATTGTCTTCTTTGTTTTGCGGTTGTTTTTTCTTTTTGGGCAGACGCTTGGCCTTGCGCAGGGCTTCGGTGATGATCCACTGCAACTGGCCGTTGGTACTGCGGAACTCGTCCGCAGCCCAGGCCTCAATGGCGTTCATCGTCTCAGCATCGACGCGGAGGATGAAACTCTTGTTCTTCTTCTCTGGCGCAGCCATTATGTTCTTCTGTTCTTATGTATGAAAACCTGTCCTTCCGTCTAATGGTTCAGCGTGCCCGTGTTCACGACAGGCTGGGCGCTCTCGTCGCCGCAGAGCACCACGAGCAGATTGCTGACCATCGCCGCCTTCTTGTCGTCGTCGAGTTCCACGATCTGCTCGTTCGAGAGTTTGTCGAGCGCCATCTTTACCATCGACACGGCGCCCTCCACGATCTTCTCGCGGGCCGTGATGATGGCCGAGGCCTGCTGGCGGCGCAGCATCACGGCAGCGATCTCCGGGGCATAGGCCAGGTAGTTGATGCGGGCCTCTACCACCTCGATGCCTGCCAGCGCCAGGCGCTCGTCGAGTTTCTGCTCCAGTTGCTCGTTGATCTCGTCGGCGCTCGAGCGCAGCGTGGGCTCGCCAGGCTTCGTGTCCTCGTCGTCATAGGCATACTGGCCGGCCACCTGACGGAGGGCGGCGTCGCTCTGCACACGCACGAAGTTCTCCAGTGCGTTCATCAGCCCCTTGGTGTCTGAGCCGATCGCGTTCGGGTTGGCGGCCATCGTCTGCGAGTCCACCTCGAACAGGGCCTTGTACGTGTCCTTCAGTTTCCACACGAGCACCAGCCCGATCATTACGGGGTTGCCCGTCTTGTCGTTCACCTTGATGGGCTCCGCGTCGAGGTTGCGGGCACGCAGCGACACCTTCTTCGTGGTGTAGAACGGGCAGATCCAGAAGAATCCCGTCTGTGAGAACGTGCCGCTGTACTTGCCGAACCACGTGGTCACCTTCGCCTCGTTGGGCTCCAGCATCATCAGTCCGCACCACATGATGATGGCTATGATGAGCAGCAGAATGCTTCCGCCCAGCATCCAGCCTCCCACGCTGCCATCGCTGGCATCAAGGAGGATGATGCTGCGGATGATGCCTATGATGGCGATGACTGTCACGATAAAGTTGACGAACAGCATCAGAAAGCCGTTCATCACGATCCCTTTGAATGTGTACTCCTGATTCTCCATAATGATTAAGTTTTAGAATGATATCAATTTGATAGCGCAAAGATATGAAAAGATTTTGAACTGACCATGGAATCCCCCAAAGATTTAACATGTTTTAATGAACGGACGGCCGTGTGCCTGATGTATGTCTCTCTGAGAAAGGTGGCTGCAAACTCTGAGAAAGGTGGCTGCAAACTCTGAGAAAGGTGGCTGGTTTCTCTGAGAAAGGTGGCTGGTTTCTTCGGGCTGGTCCGCCTGGTCGCTCTTGCCAATACAAAGGTATCGCTTTCCTGAGGCGCGTTTCCCGTTCCGGTCGCTTTAGGCCTAATAAGGCGGATCAGGCACGATAGGTTAATAACTAAACACTTTCTCAGGATCCGACACAGATACACAGATGTAACAGATATGTGTATGGAGTCTACGCGTACCGCATAGGCGCGCGCGGTACGCGAGGAGTCTTATGAATCATCTGTGTTATCTGTGATCTGTGTCTGGCCGTGGCCTTCTGCTAAATTGTAATGCAAAGATAGGAAATTTTTCGTTACTTTCCAAACATTTTGCTGACTTTTTTCGATTATACACTGTTTTTTAT
>OCTW013394880.1_pt1 | contig 34741 bp, 21 predicted proteins | sample 1539671 | NCBI WGS metagenome assembly OCTW01 (sample SAMN02144230, study PRJEB22623) | gut metagenome | biome: sheep rumen | host: Ovis aries | place: New Zealand
ATTTGACTCCGTCCAATTCCTCCTCGCTCGGCAGAGTTGATGCGAACATCACTCTGCGCTCGCTCGTTCGTCATTTCTTTTCGTGTCATACACTTATTATACAGTTCAGACGAAGAAAATGTAAAGCGAAAATGCAATTATTTTCAATTCAAACTCAATTTTTCTATTGTTGGGGCGTTTTTTTCAATCAAATCGGGCGAGGATGGGAAACAACCCATCCTCGCCCGTCTTGTATAACTGTGTCTATTGCCACAGCGGCTCGTTCTCCCACCCACGAGGGAAGCCCATTGCGTTGATGTCAATGGACGGGTAGTCGTATCTGTAACTGTTAATCCTCTTGACTGCAAGAGACAGACAAGGTCGTCCGCACTGGTGTACGGCTTCTGGAATGGGATTCTGTTGCTCATTGTATAAAAAAAAACGACCCGCACATTTGAGCATCGTTGAGAGGCTTGGCGGGTTCTAGTGGTGTAAAGGTACTGCTTTAATTTGAAATAGTCAAACTTTTTTGAAGAAAAAAAATAAAAGTTGCCTAAGAAATCCCCTTTTCGCCTCAAGGTGTTACCTCTTCCTTTCTTTTCCCTACCTTTTGAATTAATATGAACCAAAGATTACCTGTCTGGCGACACATAATTATTGGTACGGTTGACAATGTGTCATTTGGCTTCCACTTCACTTCATTTTTAAAGAATCTTATTAGTAAACGATCAACGAACTACTAAATAGGCTAATTTTTGATAAATACTATAATTTTTGATATTCTCACGAAAAAAATTTGATACAGAGAATACAACTTTGAATAAAATTATTTTAATTTGTTCCTTAAGAATATTTCAGAAGAATAGAATAATTAGCTACTATTCTTATATTTAAACAGATTGATATAACCTAATTCATATTTAATAATTTTTACTAATAATCTACATGTCTAAAAAAAACATGATGAGACGATTCTTGCCATGGCACGCTCGTCTAAAACACAGACTTACGATGTCTGCCTTGCTGTTGATGGCCTCAACAGGTGTTATCCATGCACAACGTATGACCGATGCTCTAGATAGAGGACTGGTTGCTGTGTATCGTACTAATGGGACTAACGAAGGTACCTTTCTGAGTTGGCGCGTTCTGCCCAATGAGTACTTCGATGTAACTTACAATGTGTATCGTAATGGGACCAAACTTAACAGTAGCCCACTTCAAGTGTCTAACTTTGTTGATACCAATGGATCTCAAACGGCTTCGTATACCGTAACTGCTGTGGTAAAAGGTGTCGAACAGACAGCTTGTACTGCTGTTACGCCTTGGCTGAGCGCTCTACAGAAGTATACCACTCGTACTTATGCCGGATATCTAGACATCACCTTGCAGAATGTGTACTCTAAGGCTGATCATTCTGATATTACCAGTGATTATTCACCTAACGATGCATCTGTGGCTGATCTGGATGGCGATGGTGAATTGGAAATTATATTAAAGCGACTGAATACGGCCGATGCTGCTAATCTTTATCGAGCTACCAATACGGACTATGCTATTATCGAAGCATACAAGCTCAATGGACAACGACTCTGGTGGATAGACTGTGGCCCTAATATGGTAAGTCTGAACAGTACAGAGATTAATGCCGTAGCTTATGACTGGGATCAGGATGGGAAAGCCGAAGTTCTACTGAGAGGCGCAGACGGTATGATAATACACAAAGCAGCCGGCAGCACTCAGGTCATCGGAAATGCCAGTGTGAATACCCGAAGCGTATTTGCAGGTGCCACGTCTGCTCAATACGCATGGACACACACAGGTAATGAATATCTCATCTATATGAACGGACAAACAGGTGCTACCTATCAGGTAACCGATTATCCACTGAAGCGACTGGAGAGTGGTGAAACGGATGAAAAGACGGCATGGGGCGACAATTATGGCCATCGAAGCAGTAAATACTTCTTTGGCGCTCCTTTCCTCGATGGACGAAAGCCTAGCATCTTTTTGGCTCGAGGAATCTACACTCGCGAGAAAATGATAGCACTCGATGTAGACCCTATCAGCCACAAACTTACTACCCGATGGACCTGGAACTGCAATGATGCAAGCAGCAGTTGGTATGGACAGGGATATCATAACTTCACTGTAGCAGATGTAGACTGGGACGGACGAGATGAAATCGTATACGGTTCAATGGTCATAGACGATAATGGTAACGGTCTTTCGACAACGGGATTAGGCCATGGCGATGCACAGCATGTGAGCGACTTCAATCCTTATATTCATGGACAGGAAATGTTTGCTGCCAACGAAGACCAACCGGCTTGTAACTATCGTGATGCTACAACATCAAATATTTATTACCGCCTCACTGCATCGAACGATGATGGTAGAGCACTGATGGGTAATTTCTCTAACAATTATCATGGCGCTCAGGGACGAAGTACCATTTCGCCGATGATTAGCAGTATTACCAATGCAAGCATCAATAACGATTTCATCGCCTGGAGCGATCTGAACGCACGTATTTATTGGGATGGCGACTTACTTGAAGAAATACTCAATAGTCCTGGAACTGCTAAAGAGGCTAAAATAGATAAACCAGGTACAGGACGTATGTTTACTTCTTCAGGATGTAACATGAACAATGATTCCAAGAACAATCCTTGTTTTCAAGGTGACATCTTAGGCGACTGGCGAGAAGAGATTATCTTGCGCCACGGATCCAATGGCTTGCGCATTTACACGACAGCCATTCCAACAGACTATCGCATACCTACTTTATGGGCCGACCATCAGTATCGACAAAGCGAAGTGTGGCAAATGTGTGCTTACAATCAGCCTCCTCACGTAAGTTATTTTATCGGGGAGGCTGAAGGTATTACTATAGCACCACCACCATTGACCAATAGTGGGCGAAAAGAAATTGCTAACGGTGGAACCATCAACAGCAGTCATAACAACCAGCAGATCATGCTGGCTGAAACAGGTAATATGACGGTTAATGTATCTGGAAATGCCAGTCCTTGGGTCGTATACGACAATGCACCAACATGGGTACAAGGCCATAATAATAATGCTGTTATCACCAAGACGACCTATACCCACACCATTACTGGTGGAGCCTTCACAGGTAGCACACGTCTGGTAAAACAAGGCGACGGTTTTCTTGCCCTGCCTAATGTAACCCAGACCTATACGGGCAACACGGATATCTGGGCTGGTGGTCTTATCTTTGACGGAACAATGCAAAACAGTCGGGTATGGCTTAACCGATTTACGGCATTGAAGTCTACCGGCGGAAGGTTCAATCGAGGCATCACTATGGAATATGATGCTAAACTTATTCCTGGGGGTAGTAATGTCAAAGCTGAAATGTATGCACGCTCCCTAACGATGAATTTCGGCAGTCGTGTAATGTATGATATTTATTCTGATGATATCACAGCCGATCAGGTAAACCTAGACACTCTCAGTATAAATACTGTAAACTGGACGGATGGTCCAACCTATCTGAAACCAGTATTCCAGTTTATTAAGCATAATCAAAGCGGACAGAGTACCCCTACCGCAGGAGCCTACTGTTTAGGTAAGGTTGGCACTATCAATGGTTCACTATCCGATATCATCGTAGAAGGTCTCAACGGAGTATCATATCAACTTGCCCACAACGGACAGTCACTTTATCTCTTAATAGGAAATGCTGAATTACCTCAAGCTTCAACTGTAGCCAACGAGAGCGAAGGAGTCATCATCTGGACTTTCGATCAAGGTACAGCCAATCAGCAGGCTACACTTAGCAATAATTGGACCAATTATGTTACTACAAGTGTAACTAATGGTACAGGATTGACTTATAGCGGTACCAAGAGTGTAAGTGGACTGACAGAAACCCTTATAGGTGTAACCACAAATAATGTGACTGCAGCTGATGAAACCAACAAGCTCTCATTTATCGTAACACCTGTTAATGGATGCCAACTCAACATTACCAAGATTGAGTTTACAGCATCACGAATCGGAACAGACGGAGGCAAAATAGACGTCAGTTGGGCAGGAAACAAGATTGCATCTGCGCTCTACCCTACCCGAAATAGTTCTTCGCCAGCATACACCACCTATAGTTACGACGTAACTACAAGCGATGCAACAGTAGGCCATAAGCTGACACTGAATATCTACAACTTGGGGATTACCAAGCAGATAGGACTAGCCAACATAAAACTTTATGGCACATTGACCCAAACTGTCGGTGCGAAGATGAATAGCATCGGCCAGCAAATTACCGGTATTGAATCCATCCATAAAGATGATACTTCCGAAAAATGGTACACACTGAGTGGTGTTCGCATCACAAAGCCAACCCGGAATGGTGTCTACATCCGGAATGGCAAAAAGGTAGTTATCAAGTAACATGACAATAGAGTGGCTATTACTAATATGGTAATAACCACTCTTCGTTTATAGCGAATTCTGAACGCTAAAAATTACCATCATTGATGTGGTAATCTTTCTCTATTTAGTTAAATCTTACCTTAACACCAAAAACAACCGATGTTCCTGGGTTATAGTTGGCATATCGTCGATTAGTCCAGTCGATACGATTGTCTACTTGATTAAAAATATTATCGATACCCAGACTTGGCTCTACTTGAAGATACTTACTAAGTACAAAGTTGTGACTAGTATTCAGATTCCACACGCCGTAGCCGGGAGCATCTTCATAACCAGGATAATAAGTCTTGCTCTGTAATCTACCATTCAGATTGACATTCAATGTGTACTTATTCCACCAGGTATGATTGTAATTAGCTACCAGTGTTACACTATTCCTGACAGTACGTTCCAATGGAATCCATTCGCCATCCGTTTTGGTTGTTGCATAAGTATAAGCATAATTAGCCGTAAAAGTTAAGCCGTTACAAGGATATACACTCAAGTTAGCATTGACACCACGTACGATACCCTTATCACTATTCATATATCGATTGTAAGTAGTCATTTTAGTAAATGAGGCTTCGGTCAGATCTTCTGGGAAAGAAGCTAACAACATTTGCTTGGCTGCATCATCGATAGCTACCACATCTTTGATTATCATATCATCGACGAAGTTCAAATAACCAGTTACATCAACAGAGAAAACTGAGTTACCATAACCGGCTGATATACTGACATAATTGCTGGTTTCAGGAGAGAGGTCTTTATTACCAAATGTTACCACAGGTTTGCCACCCATGCTACTCTTATAGTAATGGTAGTAGAGTTCATCCAGTCCTGGAGCTCGGAAGCCTAATGCATAATTAGCTCGGAAACGGAATGAACTTGGATTATAAAGGAAAGCTACTTTAGGACTAAAATGATTTCCAAAGGCTTCATTGTGATCGAAACGTACACCAACAGTTGCTCTCAGATTTGTGAGGAGTTTAGTATCATGTTGAGCATATCCTGATATATTATATACATGTTTGTTGACGTCACCAGAAGTAGCATTAAGAAATTCATTTTTCCACTCTCCTCCAAAAATCGTGGTACTTCCTGTATAGAAATGATTGATATTCTTGACCTCGAGATCGTACAGATTCTGCTTTTTACTCTGACTGTAGTCACCAATATGATAGGTAATTACTCCTTTTGAGGTAACATCTGTCATATACTCATTTCCATAACGGAAGGTATGACTCAAAAAATCTACTTGTAAAGAGTGATTGGCGTTGAATTCATATTTGGCACCAGCTGTCCATCGTTGGGTCTTAAAACGCATATCGTAATCATAGCCACTCGACCATCCATCCTGCTTGCGAGGACGATCTGTAATTTTATAGTTAAAACTACCCTCTGCATACATAAGCAGACGATTTATAGGGCGTAGCTCAAAACGCTGGAGAATCATATTCTGTTTATACCCCACAACCAAAGGCTGAAGACTTAAGGTCATTTCGCCTTCTGGAGCATCACCTGTATACTCATAATTATTATTTCGCCAACTATTCAGTTCGTTGTGAGAGAATGAAGTATAGCTACTTAACCATCCGGTGTGAATATTCAGATTTGCATTCTGTGTCAAGGCTCCATGCGCTCCTATGTGCGTATCCGAAACAGCACTAACCAGTTTATCTTTTGGCTGACTGGTAATGATATTAATCACACCACCAATCGCATCACTTCCATAGAGTGCCGAAGCAGCTCCATTGAGCACTTCAATACGCTTGATTTGTCCCATATTAATCTGATTCAAATCGATATTACCAGAAATATCACCAATAACTTTCTGGCCATTAATCAGAATAAGGATATACTTATTACCTAAGCCATTAAGGCGAATATAACTACCCATGGCCGAAGGAGCAAACTGTACATTTGGCACCAAGCGTGTCAAGGCATTCTGAAAATCGGTTATACCAGCCTTGGCAATATCCGCAGCTGTCATAACATGAACTGGTGTAGTAGAATTTTTCACCAATTCATGATGACCATTACCAGTAACCACCACTTGTTCCAAATCATGAATACCCGCCAGCCCCATGGTATCCTGACTGTATTCCTGAACCGCTAAAGCGCTCGTTACATTCGTACAAAGCGCCAATGCTAATACATATTGAGACTTTTTCATTCTTATATTATTTATAGTATATTATTCCTTTTCATGAAGTTCGCTACAGATTTTATCGATAAAACGCTGTTGTACTTCCGGTATTTCGAGCAGGCCTTCCTGAATGATTCTTACCGTATATCCCTCTTTTTCAAGTGCATTTTTCCATACACCCTGTATATCCTGTAACGCATGATTTCCTGCTATGAGGAGTAAAGGATAGAGTACTACCTTATGCTTTTTCTTTTTGTGAAGTATTTTTAAGATCATATTCAGGTCAGGATAATTCTCAATAGTACCTACATGAAAACAATCATCCACTTCATGCTGCATCACATAGTCAATAAGTGCATACATGGCATTGGCTGAATCATCTGAACCATGACCAACCAAAACGATTTCCTCATCCTCATCATGCAGAATACGCTTGGCTAGAATGTCTCCCAACCATCGGGCGTCCTCACTATTATAAAGCAACGGACGGGTATACGTCACGCTGTCAGCACAAAAACCCGTAGCCTGAATATCAGCATGGATCTTGTCTGTCATTACCCCATCCAAGAGCTGGGCATTGACAATAACTACAGGCTGCTTTTTAGAACGAAGTAAAGTTATGCCTTCGGTTACATTATTTTTCTTAATTCCCCTCTTTTGCAGAGAACGCACAACCATTTCTGATGTATAGGCTTCTACAATCGCTGACTGTGGAAAGATATGAGACACTTGAGCATTCAACTTATCCATCGTCTTCACTCTGGCAGCATCTATTGTCGTTCCATAATAAGTCATCATAATGGAAGAAGATTGGGCTAGAATTGAAGCTGAACTAAACCATACTAATGAGATTAGAGAAACCAAATATCTGTTCATGATTTTTTTGCCGGCAAAGGTACTAGGATTATAAGAGCATTGCAATACCTAAAAATAATGAAAAAATTAACAAATAAAAATATAAAAAAATATACTCACTTTTCGGTATTGTACGAAGAATATTATCGCTTTATCTTTGCAACAGTATTAAAACTTATTCTACTAAATATATTACGTTACACAAAACAGACAACACTACCTCTACAATGATTTCTCGTAATCACTATATGGTCTTGCTTGCCTTGAGAATATCGGCCCGATGTCAAACTCATCAGCCCCATTTTCTGGCGAGCGAGGCCTTTCATTTGCAGAAATACAAAATTATTATTATATTTGCGGTCTATGCTGAAATTAAATCAAGTACATCATATTGCAATTATCTGTTCTGACTATGCACGCAGTCTACAGTTTTATACTAAAGTCTTAGGCTTTAAGATTATTGCCGAGCATTATCGACAGGAACGACAGTCGTATAAAACAGACCTTGCATTAGGAAAACAGTATGTAGTCGAACTCTTTTCTTTTCCTGATCCGCCATCACGTCTTACACGACCAGAAGCCACAGGTTTACGTCATCTAGCTTTTGAGGTAGATGATATCGACGTAGCTGTAGCAAGTCTCGATCAGGATGGTATATCACACGAACCTATTCGGATAGATGAGTACACCCAGAAACGCTTTGTCTTCTTTGAAGATCCAGACAGACTGCCTATCGAACTTTATGAGAAATAAGAAAAACTACTGGATAACCGCGACAACCCTGATCCTACTATCTGCCTGTTCATTAAACATGAATGCCCCTATTACCAACTATAGTTCGACATTCAATGATCTTAATAACGTACAGCTGGAAGCTGCTAAGAAAAAGGGTATCGTTCCCGTGAAAACAAATCGTAGTCTGAAATACGAAGACCACAACTTATATATCGTACAAGACTGTGAATATTTTGGTGTGGACAAACTTACCTATTCTCATCCATACGTCACAAAAAATACAGCCAAGCTGATGGTACACATCGGCCAGGATTTTCAAAAACTTCTTCACAAAAATGGTTATCGAAAACATAAGATCATCATCACCTCTGTGCTCAGAACTGATGAGAATATCCAGGCATTACGCCAAGTAAACCAAAATGCAGTTTGGAACTCAGCCCATCGCTATGCCACCACTTTTGACATTACCTACATACGCTTTTACCGACTATCTACAGAAGGTAAACCGGCATCCAATCAGGTATTAAAGGAGACACTGGGCAAGGTTCTCCGACATCTACGCCAAAAAGGTAAATGCTATGTAAAATATGAGGTAAACCAGCACTGTTTTCATCTGACAAGCAGAAAATAAGAAGATACTGTTCTTCTCCCTTTTTATCAGAGAAAAAAGGAACACATATCAGACTGTCAAATCCTAAATCGTTAGATATAAATGCTGTTGCCGATTTAACATCCTTAATAAATGGAAAAAGATTTTTTTAAAATTCTAGATTTTTTTCAACAGATAATTATAAGAAAAACATTAATGCAACGTATAAGAAGCCTGAGGCTCCACAATATTAAAATTGGTCTGAGGCTGCTCGATGTGAGACAAAAACTCATTTAACCGCTCGATATCCCCTTCTACTTTCAGTTTATTCTGACTTCGAAGATGCTCCACATTCGTTTCATTTGTAAAGAGTGTAAACAAGTCACCCTTAGTTATCTCCAATGTAACATCAGACTTTTCTATCCATGAACCCTTTCTGTTAGAGAGTACTCCATTCTTATAAATAACAGATAACATCTCTTTTGAATCTGTGACAAATATATTGATATTAAGGTCGTTTTGGTCATAGGCATAGCCATTGATACGTGTAGCAATCACATCGAAAAACTGATTGGATGACAAAGCTGAAGAAAGATATCGCTTGCCAAACGTTTTTACGTTGTCTTTACTCAACAACTCTTTAGCCCCCGTAAGATAGAAATTACGCCAAGGTGCACTCTCTGCCTGATATCCCAACTGCGTATAGGCTGAAGCCAAAAGATTACGAGCTTTTTGACAAGACGGATTAGCAAAGACTACTTTATTCAATAAGGTAGAAGCCCATCTATAATCTCCCAGGTCATAAGCTTTCTGAGCAATAGCTACCGCTTTATCCTCACCACCAATAGCCTCCACTATTTTCTTGCTTTCTATGGCTGGGCTCAATGGGTTCAGGTTGGCCGGATTACCATCAAAAAAACCAAAATACAGTTCATATTGCGAACGGGCATTGAAACTTACGCTACCATAATATTCACGATCTGCAGAGTAACTAGCCAAAGCTCGAGGCAACTTGATATAATAAGAAATGTCATCTGGAGTATAGCCTTTGTTAGCTAGATAAAGCGTATGGTCATGAATGTATCGATACAAATCACGCTGCTTCTCCCAATATGTTACGACATTCTTATTATCCCACACAGGCCAGTTGTGAGAACCTAATGAAACTTCCACATCATTGCCATATTTACTGATAACATTGTCGATATACTTGCTCCAAAGCAGACCATTACGTATTTTAGCACCACGTGGGGTAAGCAAATTATGCAAAGTGTGATTGATATCTTCTGCTGATTGTAAAGCATGATACTGAGGAATATACACCAACATTTCAGACGGAGCCTCAGAATCAGGAGCCGACCAGAAATCTAACTGCAATCCATCGATGACTATCGATTCCTCAGATTCTGCTATTTCACGAGTAGCGGGAAGAAGCGTATTGGTGAAAGACGTTTGGCTTAAGCTGCTACCTAAACCCGCTGTAACAAAACCTTTAGCATTTCGAGGAAGAGTACCCCCAAACATAAATTTACTATGTGCTGACATCGGTATACCAGCAAGAACATTCTCGGTCTGAGAATTATTAAAATAGTCTTGCGGCGCTATTATTGGAATCGAGTCTGATAAATTTGTTCGCGACTGAAGTATACCCTGTAAGCCACCAAAATGGTCGATATGAGAATGGGTGATGACCACTGCACGCAAAGGCAAATCGCCTATATGCTGTTTCAACAGACTATAGGCCGTCTGAGCAGATTCACTAGATGTGCCTGTATCAATAACGATAACACCCGTTTTGCTTCGGATAAAAGTAATATTAGCAATATCAATACCACGCACCTGCCATATTTTATTTGGCACTACTTCATATAACCCTGTCAGGCTATTCAGTTGTGCTTGGCGCCACAATACCGGATTAACAGTAGCAGGAGCCTCTCCTTTCAGGAAATCCCAAGAATGTAAATCGTAGAGCTGCTTACCATTCACTTTTGGATTAGTCTTTACATCCAAAGTAGCTATAAATCCACGTTTGGCATCTTTAAAATCCTGATCGCCAAAAGCAGCTGCTACATGGGCTACAGAATCATTAAAGGCCCGGGTATATTTTGATGGTTCTGCACTATACTGAGCCAAAACAGCAGACGGAAGAATCCATGCGAAAAACGATACTAATAGTGATTTTTTTTTCATCGATAAAACTAATTTTTTAGGAAATGAATTAACTAATTACAGAAAATAATCCAATGATTACCAACGAAAATGTGGCCACCCACTTGGATATGGATATTTCACGTGATTTTGCTTAGCCCAATACAGCCATTCCTGTTTCAACCTACGTAACACTTCAGGATGTTCTGTTGCTACATTGTGATTTTCTGCTCTATCATTTTCTATATCATAGAGTTCATCACCAATCTGATCCTCTACATGGATATACTTCCATTTGCCATCACGTACAGCTCTGTTTCCAGCCCATTCCCAGAACAAGGGCTCTCCACGTTGTACGGTATCCGTTTTTCCATAAAGTACAGGCAACAAACTCTTACCAGGCAACTGCTGTATCTGATGGCCTTGATATTCTGCAGGGTATTTTGCCTTGGCCAAATCATAGAATGTAGGTGCGATATCTATCAGATGAGCGACACCGTCTACAATGGTATTAGCCTGAATGTGCCCTGGAAACCAAGCTATGAAAGGTGCACTGATACCACCCTCATAAGGAGCTGCTTTATAATCGCGAAATGGCGAGTTACCCGTTTGAGACCAATTACTATTCTGCATATACCACGAACCAGGTGCACCTACTTCACCACTCTGTTTCTCCTGCCAAGCACGAGCATCACTACCACCCTGAGCTCCATTATCTGAAATAAAGATAATCAAAGTGTTCTTATCTTGCTTTATTTCTTGAAGTTTGTCGAGCACACGCCCGATCTCCTGATCTACACGATCAACCATAGCTGCATAAACTTCCTGACGCTTTTCGTAATCAGCCTTCTCACTATCTTGCAATGTATTCCAAGCTCTCACCTTACCATCATGCGATGTAAGTTGGGTATTTGGAGCTATGACGCCTTGTGCTTTGGCATTCTCATAACGCTTAACCCGCAACGAGTCCCAACCGTCATGGTATACCCCCTTATATTTCTGAATATCTTCTGGCAAAGCCTGTAACGGCCAATGAGGAGCATTGAAAGCCAAATAGAGAAAAAATGGATTTTTCTTCTTGCTTGCTTCTGATATAAATTCTAGAGCATTATCAGTTATCTTATCAGTAAGATACTCCCCTGGCTTCAGCTTATAAGGTTTATTATCCTTATAGAGTTCCACAGCAAATCGTGCGTTGGCGTTCTCACCTGCATCATAATATCTACTGGCACCCCCCAAGAAACCAAATGATCGATCAAATCCTCGCTGACTTGGCCATTGTGACTGATCTTTATCACCTACATGCCATTTGCCTGAAATTAGAGTCGTATATCCGGCTTCATGGAGCACTTCACCAAATGTAAGCGACTCACGATTAAGATATCCCTGATAATTCGGATCACCTAAATCAACATTGAAAAAACCCATACCCGCATTATGTTGATACTGTCCTGTTATCAACGAAGCTCGAGTAGGAGCACTGATAGAGTTATTATAAAACTGACGGAAGCGGATTCCTTCCTGAGCCAATCGAGTAAGATGAGGGGTATGGATATCTGAGCCTCCATAAGGAGCAATATCCGAAAAGCCAAGATCATCTACCATTATCAATATGATATTAGGACGGGCCTCAGATTTTTTAGCTTGAGTATGCGCCGATACACTGAATGGAGTCAGTGTTGATACAGCACTTAAGGTAAGCATGCTTACCTTACTATTCCAATAAAAAGAATTGCCTTTTTTATTCATACTTATTCACAAATAAAGATTAATTTTAGCTACAAAGGTAAAGCAAAATACGCAGCCACACTATCGCATTTTTGGGGTATTTTATATCACCATTTTTCATTATAGTTAGTTATCCTGAATAACAAATGTTTGTTATTATCTGTGTGATAATCTGTTCATGCTGGAAGAACACAAATACGGCTGCGATCCTCCAAGGACAACAGCCATAAATGGTTATTATTAAATTTAAATTCTAATGTAATAATTTATTAGGGTTCAATAATATTAAAATAATAGTCTGGTGTTTCTATTAAATCTAAGATTGATTGCAAATCTGACTGATTGCCAGAAATAGTAAACCGGTCATTTAATTTGGTGTTTCGTGAAAAGAGGTCAACAATATCTTTCTTAGATGCAGACAACACGATATCAGGCTGGGCTGATACGCTCATTACTAATGCAGATGATAATAGTAGAAGTGATATTTTTTTATTCATAAATGATCTCTCTTTTTTTGTTTTTAATCTTTAATATCAATAGAAGCATTCAAATATTTAGGCTGAAGGATACCAGGTGTTTTAATATCCGAATTATAAGATGGCCCCCATACACGACCAATCTGCAAAACAGGACCGGCCATTGAAGAAAAACTGAATGGGACATTTCCACCTACATTCTCTGAAGCTACCTTTTCATCATTAATATAAAGACTTACTATCGAACCATCACCCTTGGCAAAATCAATATCAGCACGAAGTTTCACTTTGCCAGAAGGTACAGGCTTAGAAGATTTTATTTTTGATTCTTTAAGTCCACCCTTATTGAAATAATAGTAATAACCATCCTTAATATAGAGGCTGAAATGAGAACCAAATCCATTATAAGAATACAGTACGCCATCAGTCTTACCATCCTCTATTAGTATTTCTGACAAAAGTGAGTAAGACTTACCTTCTGTACCTGAGAAATAAGGATATTCGGTATAGTTCTTAGAACCAAAATAAATTTGATAGTGCTTGCGAGGATTTTTCAAAGCAGCAGGATCCTGATAGCTCCATGGCTTAAGTGGATATACATTGTACTTAGCTGCCTCTTCTTCGAAGACTGTCTTGAGCTCCCTTACCTTCTCTGGATACTTCTTGGCTAAATCCTTCGACTCATTGATATCAACCGCCAAATGATAAAGATGTGGAATAGAGTCTAGCTCACCTCTCTGGCGATAGTTAAAAGATTTGTCGTTAGGGAACTGTGCCTTCCATCCATCCTTATAAATAGCATACGAGCTACCCAACTCGTAATATTGTACATGTTTCTGGTCTGTGATGTTATTATCAACAGATTCTACAGCATAGGCAAAACTTGTACCCTCAATAGGATTTTGCTTATAGCCATTGATAACAGCAGGAACTGTTGAACCAGTTAATTCTACAGTAGTAGGAAGTACATCTGACACATGAGTGTATTGGGTACGGATACCACCCTTCTCGCTGATGCCCTTTGGATAGTAAACGATTAAGCCATTACGCGTTCCACCTTCGTAATCAGCATATCCCTTGTAATAACGGAAAGGAGTATTTGTTGCAGCTGCCCAACCTTCAGAATAAAAAGGATAACTTTCCTCATCACCTAGACGATCTATATTCTGGAGTTCATTGGCAATAATGGCATCCTTGCTGTCTGCTTTAGATTTAGGGTCATATGAACGAGCCCCCAAGACTCCAGTCTTACGGCCTGAAGCCTCAGCACCATTATCACCAAGCGCAACAACAATAATAGTATTATCCAACTGATTAATCTGCTTGAGATAATCTACAAGACGGCCAATTTCGTAATCTGCCTGAGATACAAATCCTGCATATACTTCCATCTGATGAGCGAAGACCTTCTTTTCATTAGCCGACAAACTAGCCCACTTATCCAAATCCTTGTTGCGGACAGGCAGTTTAGTTCCTGCTGGAACTAAACCCAATTTAATCTGATTAGCCAAAGTCTGCTTTGCATATTCATCCCATCCTGCATCAAACTTACCTTTGTACTTATCAATCCATTCTGGAGTAGTCTGATGAGGAAAGTGAGCTGTTCCCGGTGCAAAATACAGGAAGAAAGGTTTGTCAGGATCAGCTGTTTTCTGATCAGCAATAAAGTCAATCGCCTGATTTGTAAAACGTGTTATCGCCAACTGTCCTAAAGAGTCATCTGGCTCGCGCTGAGTATCACGATACAAAAATGGATGCCACTGATCATCACATGCTGTGGCACCATTATAACCATAGAAGTGATCAAATCCACGATTAGTAGGCCAGCGGTTGAACGGACCCGCATTCGTTCCATCTGCAGCTGGTGTAAAGTTATATTTACCTATTGCAAAGGTATTATAGCCATTCTCTCGTAGCACCTCTGCTATCGTACCATTTTCAAGTGGTCCGTAAGTATCGTAACCTGGTGCACCATAACTATCATAATTAAACATTCCTACATGAGAAGAGTGATGATTTCTACCTGTCAATAATGAAGCACGGGTAGGTGCACTGATAGATGTAGTATGGAAATTATTGAAACGTAAGCCATTTGCAGCCAAATAATCAAAGGTAGGTGTCTGAATCTGACCACCGAATGCTGATGTTCCACCAAATCCCAAATCATCAATTAAGATCCAAATTACGTTTGGAGCACCTTGACGAGCTTTTGGATTATGCTGAGGGTAAGCCGGTTGAGATTCTTTTACCGTTTTCCCTATTTGGCCGGTAAATACAGGTGTCGGACTGTATTGTGCTGCAACAGGAGTTCCTGCGACAAGAAGGCCTATCGAAGCTAAATTCCTAATGTTCAGAAGTTTCTTGTTCATGAGCTTAATCTATTAAATGTTAATATTTTAGTATTAGTAATTTTCCCAATCAGGATTCTGCTTCAACTTCGGATTCAAATCTAATTCTCTTTGTGGTATCGGGAAGTGGATATGTCGAGAGGCTACATTCGTCTTTCCTGCAGCCTTCAATTTCTTAATCATATAGTCTGCACCCCGACGGGAAAGATCGAACCATCGCTGGTACTCATAAGTAAATTCCTTTCTGCGTTCTTCAAAAAGTGAATCTCTAAATGCTTCTTTAGATAAATTTGGAGCAGACTCTGCCAGTTTACTGATACCCGCACGACTTCTTATTTTATCCAGATATTCATAAGCCACCTCAGTAGGACCATTCAATTCGTTTAGAGCCTCAGCATAAATCAGCAAAACCTCTGCATATCGAATAACCGGAAAATTAACCGACGACTGAATTTGTGCACCTACAACACTGTTGTCGTAATATTTATTAAAAACAGGTGCAGAAAGTGTATACGTCTTGTTATCCTGTGGACTTACCTGCTCCGTAATCAGGGTTACAGGTAATCTTCTGTCATTTTTGGCATATGAAGCATAGAGATCACTATTGGTATTATAGGCATCTGCATAACTGCCATTGATGCCGGGAACTTCGTAAGTAGCCTCACAACCAGCTAGCTGATGTCTAGATCCAGAAGTATACCCTTTATGCTGAAGCGAGAAAATATGTTCCTTGCCATTTTCGGTCTGCGGATTAAAAACATCAGAGAAATTCTCAAACAGATCATACCACCCACTATTAATTACCTCTTGAGCTTTTGATGCAGCCAGTTGCCACTGCTCTCTTGTAAGATACACTTTAGCCAAAAGCGACTTAGCAGCTCCAGAAGTGGCTCTACCTACATCTTCATTAGCATAAACTGTTGGCTCAGGTAAATTTTCGGCATCCTTCAAATCTTGGATTATCTGAGCATATACATCATCCTCATCAGCTTGCTCCACATAGAGTTTGTCTTCCGATAACGAAGTAGTTTCATGTAAGACTAATGGAATATACTTAAACCACCTAACAAGGTTAAAATAAGCCAAAGCTCGAAGAAATTTCGCCTCATTGATACTTCTCTGTCGGATGCTTTCCGATATCTTGTCGGATGCAATAAGCGGAACCTTATCAATAACAATATTAGCTGCATTAATCAATTTGTAGCTATCTTCCCAAATAGCCTCCATACGATCATTAGCTGCATCGTGTGATAAGGCTGCCAAGGCTCTAACATTGGTATTAATAGCACGAGGTCCTGCTATATAATCATCTGTTGAAATCTCTGTGGCCACCTGGATTCCACGATTATACAGCGTTTGATCATCACCACCAAAGAGTAAAGCAGAATAGACACCATTTACAGCAGAAATAGCTTCGCTTTGGTCTGTATAAAACTGAGTAGTTACCTGATTAGAAACAGGTTCTTCATCTAATGATGTGCACGATACTACCAGCAAAGGCACAATACCGAGTATATATTTAATATTAAGATTAATCTTCATACAGCTTTTCTTATTTGAAAATATTTTTTTGACTTGATCCTCAACATTCATTTAGAATTTGATCTCTACACCAAAATTAAATGTTTTAGCTGATGGATATGCACCATAATCTGTTCCTGCAGTCAAAGCATTGTCTGCCGATGTTACTTCTGGGTCATAACCACTATAATTAGTTATTGTCCAAAGATTAGTAGCAGAAGCATAGAGTCTCAAGTAAGACAGTCCGATACTCTTTACCCAGTTGGTTGGAAAAGTATATCCTAGAGTGATATTTTTGAGCCTTACAAAACTACCATCCTCGATATATTCGGTAGAGAAGACTGTTGCGCCCTCGCTCTTGGCACGAGAAATAGTACTGCTAGGATTATCTGATGTCCAGTGATTGCGAGCCTCTCCTACTGCATTCTGCAAGCCGCTATAGAGTGAAAGTCGCACCTTATTGATATTGGCGATGTCATTACCAACAGATCCATTGATAAGGAAATTGAGATCAAAGCCTTTATACTCAAAAGAGTTAGATATACCAAATGTAAAATCTGGCTGCGCATTGCCTATAATTGTTCGATCATCTGCATTCGAAAATTTTCCGTCATCATTAAGATCCTTAAACAATCGGTCACCGGCTTTAGCCGTCTGATTATAGGTATAATTGCCCTTGGTTTTTTCTTCGCCTTCCTGTAACACACCATCGTATACAGCTCCATAGAAAGTTCCTAGAGGCTGACCTACTTTTAGAATATAAGCCCAATAATAACTGGTCGTAATATAAGAATCAGAAGTTCCGCCAATACTCAATATTTTATTTCGGTTAAAAGAGATATTGGCCGATGTATTCCACTTAAATTGACCTATGAAATTTTTGGAATTAACAGCAAACTCAAAACCACGATTGCCTACACTACCATAATTTTGTAAAGAAACATCATGACCTGTGGTATATGGTATTGCTACTTCTAACAATAAATCTGTTGTCTTCTTGTAATAGTAATCGGCCGTAAAATTCAAACGATCCTTCAAGAAACTGACATCCACACCTAAGTCGAACTGTTTTGTTGTTTCCCAACCTAAGTCATCATTTTGAATTCGGTCTGGCACATAACCCACTACCAGCTGATTGCCGAAAATATAATGAGTAGAAGAGAGAGTTGATAAAGACTGATAATTACCAATTTCCTGATTACCTGTGACACCATAGCTAGCACGCACTTTAAAATTACTAAACAAGCGTTTGTATGGTTTAAAGAAAGACTCATTGGTAGCACTCCATGACAAACCTATAGAAGGGAATGTTCCCCATTTCTTGTCTTTTCCGAATCGAGATGAACCATCTCGACGAATGCTCGCACTTACATAATATCTCTGATCAAAATTATAATTAGCACGTGCCAACAGTGATAGTAAAGAATGTGTGGCAGAATACGAGTAAGGCTGCCCAGCTACTGCTCCACTCTGTAAACTATTATACTCATAAAAGTCTGAGACATAATTATATGAATTAGCTCTTACTATTTCAGTTTTGCTCTCCTGCTGGGTAAAACCTGCCAATACATCGAAATGATGCTTTTTATTGATATCGAAGCCATAGGTCAGGGTGTTTTCATTCAACCACGAACTCTGGTCTACCACTCCAATAGTGGCACTACCACCATTAGACACTCCCTCATAAAGACTAGATGGTACATAATGATAGTCCTTAGTATTATCAACATCTGTACCAAACAATACTTTCAACTTGAGATTCTTGATAATTTCATATTCACCGAAGGCGGTACCTAAAAGTTTATAACTTCTACTTTTGTTAGTTTCCAGATCCAAAGAAGCTATCGGGTTTCGTACAGCAGTTTCAAAACCTGGATCATAGGTATAACTTCCATCTTCTTCATAAGCTGTAGCTGTAGCTGGTTCCTGAAGAATTGCAAAAGTAGTACTTGTAGGAGAAACTTTTGATTTGGTCTTGCTGGCAGTTAGATTAAATCCAACAGTAAAGCGGTCGCTTATCTTGCTGTCCAAATTAACACGAGTACTTAATCGGTTGAAACCAGTGTTACGAAGGATACCATCCTGATTAAAATAGTTGCCCGATACAGAATATCTGGTTTTCTCAGAACCACCTGAGATACTCAACTGATGATTGGTAACTACGGCTGTACGATAAGCCAAATCCTGCCAGTCTGTACCAGTTCCTAAAGCAGCCACTTCTTCTGCAGATTTGTACTGATATTTTCCCCCAGAAGGGTCTATATCATACATCGCATCATTCTTAAGTTGGGCAAACTCTGTAGCATTAAGCACATCATATTTTTTTCTAAGTTTCTGAAAACCTACACTTGCCGAATAAGCTACCTGGGCCTTATCACCATAAGAACCTTTTTTGGTGGTAATAATAACTACACCATTGGCACCTCGTGAACCATAAATAGCCGTAGCTGATGCATCTTTCAGAACGGTAATCGACTCTATGTCACCTGGGTTAATGGTAGACAAGGGATCAATATTTGCATTCACATCTGAAAATGTACCCGAAGTTATACTCTCATTGTAAATAGGGAAACCATCAATAACATACAATGGCTCATTACCTCCTTGAACAGAACTTCCTCCACGTATGCGAATACTTATTCCGGCACCAGGCTGACCTCCAGTTGGTGTAGCCTGCAAACCTGGAGTTGTACCATTAAGCAGACCATTAAGCGAAGCACTGGTAGACTTGTTCAGTTCACCTACATTGACACTGGTTACAGATCCGGCCAAATCTGCTTTCTTCTGGGTACCATAACCGATAACGACCACACCTTCTAGAGCATTAAAATCCTCGGTAAGCGACACTGGGAGCACATCATCGGTAAGTTCATAAATATCAATCTCTTCTCTCTTATAACCCGTAAAACTCACTACTATCACCGCAGGAGCTTTTTTAATATCGAGTGTAAAGTTACCATCTATATCACTCACTGCCCCAACCTTACTACCAATGTCGCCCTTTACTGATACTATTGCTCCAACGATGGGCTCATCGGTACGAGAATCAACTATCCTTCCTCGAAGACTTTGGGCTAACGACGGCAAAATAGACGTCAGGAGCAGAGCCAGCAATACGATAAAGCGTGGCAACTGCTTTTCAGTTACAATCTCTCTTATTTTCATATTCGCAATTAATAGGGTTAATATATTTACTTACTATTTCCCAGCAACGGCTGAGAAACTTAAGCTTTATGTGTTTATGTATTTGTATTAGTATATATTTATATCTGAATCAAGTAGATATACGACTATTGGAGTAAGCATACTCTCTTCGCTCCCGAAGAAAGATGCCCACTAAATAAAAACTTGACCTAAAAACAAACGAATTTGTGGTAATAATTATTTTTGTGCGATTAATTTTGTGTTTGCCCTCAAATAGCCATACTCATGAAGGAGCTGCTGACCATTTTGAGAAACCCAGTTCGCAAAGACCGCTGCCTTTGGATTTTGGGTGTCAAAGTATATATTACCAATAGGAACAGATATGTCTGATAAATGATCAATATATTCTGTCAACTGAGTAATTGTTCCAAAAGCAGAACGTTCCTCTTCTGTTATCTTACCGTTATCGTCGATATCTATCGGTAGCACAGTAAGGCCTGACACGGGCTTTTTACTCTGCGTATCATAAACCAAACTGGCTACATTGAAAGATACAGCATCATTGTGATTCTGTACTGCAGTTAGGGCATTTTCTTCTCTCCCGACTATTTTTTTCCCCTTAATTTTATTAGGAGACACATGGAGCGCATTGGCAAAAGCCTTGGTTGTAATAGCTTTGCTACCAGTGAGCGAATAGACAGTACCTGGGAGCTCTTTCTCTCCATTTTCTTCGGCATCAAGAGCCTCCAGGTAGTCTTTCAATACGAAAATCTGTTTAGTAAGCTTACCATTCAGTCCTTTTCTAACTTTCTTATTTTCTAGTAAAACGTTCTGAGAGTTGGCTATCGGCAGCACTATATAGCGACCAAGAATAGTAGCAGAAGCTTCGTTATCTAGTGATACTCGTGCATCACTCTCAACACCATCATGGGTTAACACCTGAGCTTGAAAGTCAGGATCGACCTTTTTATATTCTTTTATCAATTTCTCTAGTAAAGGAGCTGTAAATCGAGCATCAGAAACATTAATCTTAAGATCCTGAGCAGTACTTCTACCAACTAGAGACAGCAATGTTATGGCTAATAATATACCTTTCTTCATAACTAATATCCTTTCTTTTTTATGACGATTATTCACATGATTTTAACAACCATTATTCGCCTTAGTTCACAAAAATTTTATTATTATTTCTTGGTTGCAAAGGTAAAGCAAAATACGTAGCCGCACAATCGCCTTTCGATGGTATTTTATATCACTATTTTTCGGACATTTTATCCTTATTTTTGGTTATCCAGAATAGCAAATGTTTGGTATTAGCAAGCTATAGGTTAGCTGTAACTATGGGATGTATATGATGTATTTGACATATTTATTTACTAAAGAATGCATAATTGCTATTCTATAGAAATGATATCTGCAAAATACACGAATAATATATTCATACCATTATGAAGATATATACTATATATATGGTATTGCCGAAGAAAAAGAAAACAAATACTTTTGCACATAAAAAATAAAATAAACCCCAAACAAAAGGTAAGAAATTACACAACTTTTCTTACTTTTGCATTCATAATATAAACAATATGAAAACAATTGCACCCTTTTCATACCCGATGTATATCATGGCTAAAGCTGCAGGTCCTTCCTGTAATCTTGCTTGTAAGTACTGCTACTATACCGAGAAAGCTAAACTCTACCCTAATGATCCACGCCATATCATGAGCGATGAACTGCTCGAACGGTTTACCAAACAGTATATTGAAGCTCAGACGATGAACGAGATACTTTTCACCTGGCATGGAGGCGAACCGCTAATGCGACCTATAGCCTTCTACGAAAGGGCTATCCGACTGCAACACCAATATGGGCGTGGTAGAGCTATCGACAACTGCTTTCAGACCAATGGTACACTTATTGACGACAAATGGGCCGATTTTTTCAAACGAAATAATATATTAGTAGGTGTATCCATCGATGGCCCGCAGGAATTTCATGATGAATACCGAAGAAGCCGTGGCGGTAAACCGACATTTCATCAAGTAATGAAGGGCATCGAAATACTTAATAAACATGGAGTGCAATGGAACGCTATGGCGGTGGTAAATGATTTTAACGCTGACTATCCGCTAGATTTTTATCACTTTTTCAAGGAGATAAATTGCCACTATATTCAGTTCACTCCTATCGTGGAGCGTATCGTAAAGCATGACGATGGTCGACATCTCGCTTCGCTTACAGACGACATATTAGATGTTTCTGATTTTTCCATTTCACCTGAACAGTGGGGCTACTTTCTTAACACAATATTTGACGAATGGGTACACCACGATGTTGGCCAAACCTATGTACAATTGTTTGATGCTACTTTGGCTAATTACGCAGGGGTACAGCCTGGCATCTGCTCGATGTCGGCCAATTGTGGACATGCCGGTGTGATGGAATATAACGGAGACATATATTGCTGTGATCACTTCGTTTTTCCTGAATATAAATTAGGCAACATACACGAGAAGACCCTTACCGAGATGCTCTACAGCAAACAACAGGAAGCGTTCGGACAAAGCAAGCGGGGTTCACTTCCCCGCCAGTGTCAGGAATGTAGATACACTCTTCTCTGTCACGGTGAATGCCCTAAAAACCGATTCTGCTACACGGCAGATGGTGAGTCTGGGCTGAATTATCTTTGCGAAGGCTATCGATCATTCTTTGCTCATACCGCTCCGTATTTCGAATTCATGAAGCAAGAACTCGATGCTGGAAGAGCTCCTGCTAATGTAATGAATCAGATCTTCTAAAAATCTCTGTACACACAGAGAACAAGACAATAAAAAGCAAATTATTACAGTTATTATATTAAATATATTTATATAAACGTATAAAGATATACAATAAAATAATAAAAGTATTAACAGTACATAAACTTATTAAAAAAAACGAGATGAGAAAAATTTTCTTCGCTGTAACCATGGCTCTCGCATGCCTTGGTTCAACAGCACAAAAAGCTCACGTGAACAAGGCCGATATGGACCTTACAGCTAAACCTGGCGACAACTTCTGGCAGTATGCCGTTGGCGGATGGCTTAAAACCCATCCTCTTGATGCTCAACATCCGCAAAATGGTGCTTTTGTCGACTTAGACGAGCAAAACAATGATCGCATCAACAAACTGATAATGAATTATGCCAAAAAGCATCTGGAACAAGGTACTGACGGACAAAAAATTGGTTCGCTCTATCGCCTCTATATGGATACTATCAGCCGCAATAAAATGGGCTATCAGCCTATCCTGCCTTACTTGAAACAGGTTCGCGAGCTTAAAGACCGACAGTCTCTGCTCAAGCTGATGTATGATTTTGATGCCAAAGGCTTCAACACCACTCCATGGGGTATCAGTATCAGCATGAACCCTTATAACTCTTCGGAAATCATGATGAGTGCTGGTCATGGTGGTCCATCACTAGCTCAGGAATTTTATGCCAACCCTAACGAACAGCAGAAGGCTGTAGTAGCCGCTCGCAAAGCTCTCTATAAAGATTTCTTTAAAATGGTAGGTTATAGTGATGCAGAAGCTCAGAAGAAAATGGAGGCAGAATGGGCTATCGAGCATGCTATCGGTGTGAAGACATTCGACCAGGTAAAAAGTCGCGACCCACGTGCACGCATCCACATCACTACATGGCAAGAGCTCAAGAAGGATTACAAAGGTCTCGACTGGGAGGCTTATCGGGCAGCCTTGAAGTATCCTACTGACTTCGAAAAAATTAATGTGGGACAGCCTGACGCTCTCCATGAAGTAGAACGCGTCTTGGCCGAAACTTCTATCGAAGACCTCAAATCATACATGGAACTACAGATTATCCGCTCTTGCGCCGGCTATCTGAGTGACAATTTCACCAACCGTAGCTTCGAGTATCGCAAAGCCGTATATGGCGTAAAAGAACAGCAGCCGCGCTGGAAACGTGCCGTAAGCTTTATCGACAATAATCTGGGTGAAACCATCGGTAAACTTTATGTTAAAGAATATTTCCCAGAGTCTTCACGCCAGCGCGTTATCAAGCTCATCGACGACCTCAAGAAGGCTTTCGAAGACCGTCTGAATGATAATACCTGGATGAGCGCCACGACGAAGCAGAAGGCTATCGAAAAACTTCATGCCATCTACGTTAACGTAGGCTATCCTGAGAAATGGGATGACCAAGAGAAATATATCGATATTCGCGAAGATGAGAATATGGTAGAAAACTTTATCCGTATCTCTGCTGCTACACGTAAAGGGATGATAGAAAAATACTGGAACAAGCCTATAGATAAGCACACCATGGGATGTACCCCACAAACCATCAATGCGTTCTATAATCCTCGTTTCAACAGCATTAACTTCCCTGCTGCTATTCTACAGCCACCATTCTTCGACCCTGAGGCAGACTATGCCACTAACTATGGTGCTATCGGTGTAGTTATTGGGCATGAAATGAGTCATGGATTCGATGATAAGGGCTGTCAGTTTGACAAAGACGGTAACTTGATAAACTGGTGGACCGATGCAGATAAGGCTAACTACGACAAACGTACTGAAGTACTGGCAAACTGGTTTAGTCAACAAGAAGCCGTACCGGGTCTGAACGTAAACGGCAAAAAAACACTTGGTGAGAACATTGGTGATAATGGTGGTATTAACATTGCCTTCCGCGCCTTTGAAAACCGTATGAAACAAGAACCTCTGAAGGATGCAGAAGGTTTCACACCAGCCCAACGTTTCTACTTAGCTTATGCTCGTGTTTGGGCAAGCAACTCTACCCCTGAGTATGTAGCTTATGCTGTCAATACTGATACTCACTCCCCACACATGCTTCGTGTGAATGCAGCCCTGCCTATGATTGACAGTTGGTACAAGACGTTCAACATTAAGAAGAACTGTAAGATGTTCATCCCCTCAGACCAGCGCGCTCGTATCTGGTAACCTATTTAACGACCTTCGAAAACGAAATATTCTTTTTCGAAGGTCGTTTCTAAAATAATAACTTTATCAATCTAATTCATTATTAAACATGAAAAAAATTGCACTTGAAATGATGCTGTTGCTCGCAGGAGTAACGGCTAAGGCTCAGATGCCTGCCGGTGGATTTGGAGGTTTTCAGATGCCACAGGTGAAACTCGAAACTTCTCTGGAGTGGAAGGATGTAAACTATGCAGGTGACAACAAGACTTATCATACTTGCGATATCTATCTGCCTCGAAAAAAACAAAAGAACTATCCGGTAGTGATACATATCTACGGTAGCGCCTGGTTTAGCAATAATAGTAAGGGTATGGCAGACTTGGGCACTATCGTAAAAAGTCTGCTCGATGCTGGTTATGCTGTAGTTTGTCCGAACCATCGATCAAGTAGTGATGCCAGCTGGCCTGCTCAGATACACGATATCAAGGCTGTGGTAAGATTCGTCAGGGGTGAAGCAAAAAAATATCACTTTGATCCTTCATTTGTCGCAACATCTGGCTTCTCTTCTGGTGCTCACCTGGCTTCAATTACGGCTACTACCAGTGGTACTAAGGCGACAAAAGTGGGCTCTGTGGATATTGACTTGGAGGGCAACTTAGGACAATATACTCAAGAAAGCAGTCAAGTGAATGCTGCCTGCGACTGGTCGGGACCTATCAACCTGATGAACATGGACTGTGGTCATCATATCACTATGGGTAAAGACAGTCCGGAGGATATCATGCTGAGAAGTAAACTTGACAAGGAGCCGGATAAATACAAGAGTCTGTCGGCGACTACTTATGTGGATAAAAAAGATCCACCAATCATCATTTTCCATGGCGAAAAGGATAACGTGGTACCATGCTGTCAGGGTAAAGAATTCTATGAAGTGCTCAAGGCTGCCGGAGTTAAGACTGAAGCTACCTTCGTACCTAAAGGCGAACACGGAATGAATATGTATGATGAAGAAAATTTGAAAAAGATGACCGATTTTCTGAATCGCGTGAGAAAAGGAAAATAACAAAGAATATAAAGTCCCTTTGAAGTGAACCCCGAAAGTTTTTTGTCTAACTTTCGGGTTTCATTTCAAAAAGGGATATCCTCTTTTGGTATATAGCGAGAACTTAATATTTCAATCCCATATTATAGAGTATGAAACTATAAATGTCAGCTTGCTCCTCAAGCTGCTTACTCAATGGTTTACCTCCACCATGTCCGGCCTTAGTATCAATGCGGATAAGCATCGGGTTATCGCTAGCATTATCGGCCTGCAGGGTAGCAGCAAACTTGAAGCTGTGTGCTGGAACTACTCGATCATCATGATCGGCTGTAGTCACCATCGTTGCCGGATAGTGTACTCCTTTCTTTAGATTATGCAAAGGGGAATATCCCTTGAGATATTGGAACATCTCTTTGCTGTCGGCTGATGTACCATAGTCTGATGCCCAGTTCCAACCGATGGTAAACTTATGATAGCGAAGCATATCCATAACACCTACCTGAGGGATGCAAACCTTGAAAAGATCAGGTCTCTGAGTCATGCAAGCTCCTACTAAAAGACCACCATTACTTCCACCTACGATAGCGAGATAATCTTTGCTGGTATACTTCTGGGCTATCAAATATTCTCCAGCAGCAATAAAGTCGTCAAAAACATTCTGCTTCTGCATCTTAGTTCCAGCCTGATGCCATTCCTCTCCATATTCGCTTCCACCTCGTAAATTTACCTGAGCATAGATGCCACCTTTTTCAAGGAATGGAATGCGTGAAGCAGAAAAATAAGGTGGCAAAGATATGTTGAAACCACCATAGCCATATAGGTAAACTGCATTCTTACCATTGCGCTTGAGTCCCTTCTTATAAGTGATAAACATCGGTACACGAGTGCCGTCTTTACTCTCAAAGAAAATTTGCTCTGATACATAATCTTTCTGATTGAAATTTACTTTTGGAGCTGAATAGAGAGTGCTCTTGTTTTGAGCGATATCATACTGATATACGGTATTCGGGGTTGTAAAAGAGCTAAACGTGAAGAATACATCCTTGATATCTTTACGACCACCAAAACTGGCACTGCCCACACCAGGCAACTTGATATCTTGCAGCTTCTTGCCATCAAGAGAATATACATAGGCATGACTATAGGCATCTTGGGTATAACTCAATATCAGCTTGCCATCGGCCATCGTTACATCCTCGAGCACATAGTCTTGCTCAGATACCACTTCTTGCCAGTCGTCTATACCCGGATTGTGGATATTTGCAACCATCAGACGATATTTAGGTGCCTTGTAATTGGTAAGATAATACATTTTGTCGCCCATAGTTCCGACTAGGGCGTACTGACAATCCATATCTGATGTCATCTGCATAAACTGACTATCGGGCTTACGAAGATCGCGTACATACACAGTACTTCCGGCTCCATCTCCACTCTCTTCGAGCCACATCATGGTTTCTTCTTCATTGACACTTACACCATAGAAACGCATCGGATGAGCTGGATTCATATAGAAGAGTACATCTTGGCTCTGAGGAGTACCTATTTTGTGATAATATATCTTGTGACAGGAGTTTTTGCTAGTATAAGCATGTTGCTCCTCTGGTGCGTCATAGGCACTATAATAGAACCCATCACCCTTCCAAGCTGCGATAGAAAACTTAGCCCAGAGGATATGATCATCAAGCAATTTACCGGTCTTGACATCCATCACATAAAATTCTTGCCAATCACTTCCACTTCGCGAAATGCTATAAGCTGCATAGCGACCATCGTGTGATATCGAAATGCGTTGGAGGGCAACTGTACCATCGGTTGATAGGGTATTAGGATCGAGAAACAACTTGGCATTCTTCTCGTCACCCAGTTTGTTCATCGTATAGATAACACTCTGATTCTGCAGACCATTATTTTTAGAGAAAAACCACTTTTTGAGCTGTGGATTCCAACTAGGCTGAGACACTTTACCATAATTAGATACCTGCTGGAGTCTTTTCAACAGTTTGTCGCGGAAAGGGATACGCTTGAGGTAGTTCTGAGTCAACTGGCTTTCTGCTTCCACCCACTGAGCAGTAGCAGCAGCGGTATCGTTTTCGAGCGGACGATAAGGGTCGGGCACCTGTACTCCAAAATAAGTATCCACGGTACCGTCTTGTGGTGCCTGGGGATAATGGAGTTTTTGTGCTGAAGCTGATAATGCAGATGATAATGCCATCACAAAAAGTAGATTTCTATTCATAAAATACGATAAAATGTTTAGAGATTTAGTGCAAAAATACAAAAAATAATTAGTTAATATGCAGAAATACCACATTTATGGATATCAAATCACATAAATGTGGTATTTCGTTTATGTATAAATTATCGTACCTTTGCCATTGTTGATACAAGTTGTCAACTTAGCCATATATTAATGATTGATTGTAATGTTTCAGGCTGTCATTGGACAGCTGGATAGGAGGAATCTCGGGGAGGTTACCTCCTATTTTTTTGCTTCAATGAATACTCCTAATATGTCCCCTATGCGACATATAGGGAGTAATACATTCATCCCTACTCTTCATCCTCTATCACTTCAAACTCGGTATTAGGAGTCTCGTATTTCTTAAGAACCTCATCAAGACTCTTGAAGGTGTAAGCAGCTCTATCTTTAATCGTAGGATCGGTCTTGAATCGGTCAATCAGATTCTGCATTTTATTAGCGACAGCCGGATAACTGTCTGCCGTAATACGCTGAGCCAATTTCTTAGAATTAACTGGGGTGAATCCGAAGTAATCGATGAGCATACGAGCTACACGTTCACGTTGTGCCTTGTTCATCTCTTCAAGTTGCTGGTTTATCGCATTCTTGGCTCTAAAGATATTAAATATCAATTCATCCGGCTCACCACCTCGCTGGCCATGGTCGTATTTCTTTTCATACTCAAAATAACAGTCACAATAACCTTTGTCTGCCAAATCTTTGAGCTCATTCTTTGCAGGATCGAGTACTCGACGACAGAAATCGGAAAACTTCTTATAATTGTCTTCCAGGCGGAGCATCTTTCGGAATTCTACCGTCTTGATAACGGTTCGTCCTTTGTCGAGCCAGCTCTCAATAAACATGTAAATACGCTGGGTATAGCGATTTTTTACTGCAAAAACAATCTGCTTGCCCAAACGATGATATCCCATATCAAGTGAGACCAAGCGCTCTGCCACGCCTTTATCAAGCTTCAGTACGGCATATTTATCATAATGTACATCCTCCGGAATATAGACATCACACAAGTTGGTTACTTTTGTATATTTTCTACCTTCTGGCGACTTATAAGGTATTTCTACCGGAATAGAAGCCAACATCTTGAGTGAATTTTTGAGCTGCGCATAGTGATTAGGATCTACTCCCAAACTCTTAAACGGAATCTTCACCGGCATCTTGCCATCCTCATCGAGCTCATCTGTATGAAACAGCTCTAATTGCGGATTTCTGGCATTATTAAGAATACCATGCAAAATGCTCTGGAGCGACTCAACCACACTCACCAGAATACGTATCTGAAGAAGCGAATAGTCATGGCGCATCATCGTTACAGCAATCGGTTGTACGAGCCAAGTTTCTTCTTCGATAGGGATAAGGGCACTTGATATATTTCGAGCACGAAGGTCTTTCTTCTTGCCTTTTCCACCTTTCTTTGTCGACTTTTTCTTCGTCGTATCTTTTGTTGAACTCTTCTTTGATGCAGGTTCCTTTTTTGCTGGCTTATCGGTCTTTGCGCCTACATCAGGAGTCAATTTGAATTCGTCTGTATTTTTATCAGCCATGATTATATTAACGATTTAATGCCAAAGTCGACATGAACCTTGGATAAATATTTAATGAGATTTTTCTTGGTGTACCCCCTGCCCTTCTCGATATTGATAATTGTACGGGCAGACAATTTAGTAGCCATACCTAATGAGGCCAAAGACCATCCTTGCTCTACACGAAGTGCTCTGAAAGCAGCTCCGGCTTCTAATAAGTCGGTTACTTCAGTTTCGTTAATGAGCAAATGGGCATTGAGAATCGTTAGATACTTTAACAAGGTATCAAAGGTATAATTCTCCCCTCTCTCGATATGATATACCGAGACAGGATAGAGCCCTCGTTCCTGCAAAAGTATAAAAGAAACCTCTTGCGCTTCCCTCAGTTTTTGTATTTTACGTTCTATTGTCTGTAACTTCATACTCCTATTTAAATTTCGAAGAAATGAATTGCTGCACAAAGGTAGTTTTATTTTTGATTACTACCAAAAAATATAACGGATTTTTCCCTTTTTTGTCGCAAATACGACAAATAGGGAGTATTCACGAGGGGGTACATTACTTGCAAAGTGCTACGTGTTTTCTTTTTGGTCGTCCATTTACAGGAAAAACTTGGCTTCTTTATCCTCTGTTTACCCCATTAAAAAGAAACTCCCTATTTGTCGTCTAGTGAAAATTACCCCGAAAACTCCCTATTTGTCAGCAAATAAAATTTGACCCAAATACTCCTTATTTGTCGCATTATTAAGGATTCTTGTTTGTCATGAAATACTCCTATTCTGTCGCTCAATTTTGTAACTGGTTGATATTAGCATTTTTGAAAAGGCGACAAAAAATGGAAAACTCCATTATATTTTTCGACACTACCTACAACTGTATACATGAGATATACAAAATTTGATGATATAAAGCTACTAATTTGTCGCTATAACAGTACAAATACCTTATTTTAAGGCAATTTAGAAATTGCAAAGACAAGAAAACTCCCTATTTGTCGAACTACTATTTCAATATACTCCATAAATGTCGAAACAAAACTACTAATGTGTCTACTAAATCCTCCTAACATGTCTAACCAATACTACTAAAGTGTCGATTTATATTTGTGCATTCTTTTGGTATTCAGACAATTACAGCTTTCTAACTAATAATCAAATAAAAGACTCAAAAGATTGTCTAAATCCAAGAAAGTATCAATTTTAAATTTTCTTTTTTGATTTTCATTTCAAAATTAAGTTTTTTATCAGGCTTTTGGTGGTTTATTCAAAATCTATGGTGAGGTTTTTCTTCTGTTTTGGGGGGATTTTTTCTTTTTTTTCAAAATTACGCGCGAATTTTTCAAGAATTTGTCATGTGATTCCTGATCATCAATAAAATTATATAGAGGAAGTGATGGAGAAAAAATCTATATGGATTATTTAGCCCCAAAATATATCCGGGAAGTGAATAAGTCATTTCTTCTCTAGAAACGTCTCTACACTCTTGAAAACACGTTTAAAACTGAAATCATGAGACCGTTTATAACGAGTATTTTGCGAAATTCTTGTTTACCCGCTAAATACATACTTCTGGCCTACATAAGATATGTTATTGCTCTATACCCAGGTTGGAATTCATTGAGAATTTCATTTTTTTCTTCTTGCTTTCAATTATATTTCATTAAATTTTCGCTTCTCAACTGCATTCAGTATATTATTTTCATAAAGCTCCCAATTTGTCGATTATTTTATCGTATTCATTTGTTACATTGCTCCTATTTTGTCGCTGACATTACTAGAATCTTTTTATATCAGTGCGTTATAGCTTTTCCTCGAAAAGAAATTGTTAGTGTTAAATATGGCTTATTTCTTCAAATACGCTCTTATGCATACACTTTATTAGCTATATTTTGTTTAATTATTTATTTATTTTATAATTAATATGACGATCAGAGATCTTAATCTTCCTATTTTGTCGCTTATCTATTCCTAATCGCTCCATATATGTCGGCTACATCTTCCTATCTTGTCACTTCAAAACTACTAATTTGTCTAATTAAACCTCCTAACTTGTCGTTGGTTTGTTCTGTAATTATTTGATTTTCAGTAATATACGCAAGCTTAACTATGTCTTAGATATTGATCTAATAAAGATTGTCTAATCTTTTGAAGTTTATAATTTTATCCTTTTTTTCTGATTTTCATTTTATTTTTGCCATTTATTTCGACATTTTAATTGCGCGCGCGACAAATTAGGAGTATTCGTTTTATTTCTTTTGTTTTGGTCCTATTTTCTATTTTCTTTTATTCTTTTTCGGCGACTTATTAGGAGTATTTCTTATTTTGGTTGACTCTATGGCGGCGACATATTGGGAACTTTCGTTTAAACTTCCATATATGTCGTCCTTTATATCTTTTTTCTATGTCTTTTATAGTTTTGTTTTTTAGAGGTTTCGTCTTCTTTTCCCCTGTCGTTTATGCGCCTAATTTGTCGCACTTTAATGGTGTATATTATATTCTTGAATGTGATAAATTTTGTTTTGTTCATACCTATATTCCTTGCTGCCTTTCCTCTTTTATGTATATTACCCATTGTAAAGTGTTTATAATCAATAAGTTATTTATCTTGTATTATACTATCATTTAATGTAATGTACTTTTCTTTTTTTTGTCGCTCTTTTATTTTTTAACCTTTATATTGCTCCCAATATGTCGCATTTGTTTTGTCTTGACTTTTTTTCCAACTTGATTATGATTAATTGTTCCCTATATGTCGTAGGAATCTTCCCTATATGTCAGCGCTATACTCCTAATATGTCTTCTTTTCGATTTTAGCACTATCATTATTTATCATGAAGTCTTCATTTTTTTGTCGCACTTTGGCCTTACTTACTTATTTACTGTCTTGATTTTCAGTATGTTATGTTATATTTGTGAATATATAATTTAAATCGTTTTTTATTTTTTCTTTTTATTAAAACTTCCTTATTTGTCTAACCAATACTACTATTTTGTCGCATATGTTTTTATGGCTGGCATTACTTATTTGTTGTAATTGCTTTTTCTTTTTTTATTTTTTGTGTTGGCATATAATACGCCCTATTTGTCGTTCTTCCTATTTTTTTTATTTTAAAGTTGTCCTAATCTTTTGGTTTGTTTGTCTTATATCCTTTTCTTTTTTATCTCACTCTATTATGCCATCTGCGACACGTTGGGAGCTTTTATTTTTTTATTATCCTCTCCCTATTATTTGGTATTTTTGTTTTATCCATTTAGCCTTTGTATCTTGTATTTCAGCTGTTGATGTCTTACTATTCTGGTTAGTTCGTGAGTAGACAGTCTTTTTTTCAAGTAGTTATAATGATCTAATTGTTTTTCTTTTTTATTTCCTTACTCTTCATTATTTATATATATATATAGTTATTTATATTGTAATATTATTTATTAATATAAGAATATAAATATATCAAATCAATAACACATAAATCATAAAGCACTATACATTAATGATAAATATTCTATTATCAGTACTTTCTCTTATGTTATTTAATTTTGTAATAAGCTCTTCTGTTTTATTTTGATATTTTTATGTTCGCTTTAATTGTTTCTTATGCGTCCTTATTTCTTTTTTTTATCGAGACTCTCTCATTCTAATCTACCTATTTCAATGTTCTGTTTTGATCTTCTATTTTATTTATTTCTTCTTCATTATTCTTTATTATTTACAAAATAGGGGATTTTTTTTCTATTTCGACATTTTTAGTCGAACTTTTTTCATTTGTTTTCTAGTTTTGTTTGCTTATCTATGTTATTTTGTAAAGTATTGACTGTCAATTACTTATAGATTTTTATGTATTTCTTTTTCTATGTAAATTCTTTCTTTTTGGTTGATTTTCCCCCTCCAAAATTTTAATATTTTCTTTTGTCTTTGGTATTTGGCTGAAATTCTAGAATTTTAGCGATTCTTTTTCGCTGATTTTTTATCAATTAGCTCTCAATTTCCATTAAATCCTTTTTTTGTCTTTTGTTCCTTTTTGATTTCCTTTGTATGTTTCTTATTCAGGTTTACTTGGACAGTAATTATAATTGAAGCCTTTTGTCTATATTTTATTTTTCTCTTTTACAATCTTTTTTGGGGTAGTCTTTGTATGGTTAAGTTTTCCTATTGAGTTATTGGTTTTATGTTTTTCGTTTTTTGGTGGGGTAGGGTAGATCCTGGTCCACTTTATAGTCTTAAGTTTTTTATTTTACTCAAATCATTTGTTGTTTTGGTTTTCTTATCTCGATGGTTTTGTTTATTTTTTTTAGTCCTACTTTTTTTCAAATTTTTCTTTTATTTTATGAGATTCTTATTTTGATTTTCTGTTTGTTATATATATGACTTTCGGTATTTTTGTTTTCGCACTAGAGTAGGGGAGATTATCTTTTTTCTCTGTAACTTTGTTTGCCTCTTTTTGCCTCTATTTATTCTTTCTACTTTTTTATTATATTATACATCAATAAATTTATTATATATAGATATTTGAATATATGTATATATAATCGATATGTTTAATTATTTAAATATATACATATATAGTTTGTTGCTTCGTGTAAACTTCAAATGTTTTTGATTTTTCTAAGTGATTATTTTGACATCATTAAATGTTGATGGTTCTATTTTTTGTTCTCATCATTTTCTTTTTTCATTTTCTTTTTTTATATCCGTGGTATAATTTTTTATTTATTTTATCTTAGGGTAGGGGAGTATGTTTGTTCATGTATTTATGTAAATATATATCATTTTTATATTTAATTATTTTTTTATTTTAATCTATCATTAAATGTTTCTCTATTTTTGTTTTTCAATATTTCTTTGTTTATTCATTTCTATTTTGAAGTAAA
>OCTW011514722.1_pt1 | contig 34707 bp, 65 predicted proteins | sample 1539671 | NCBI WGS metagenome assembly OCTW01 (sample SAMN02144230, study PRJEB22623) | gut metagenome | biome: sheep rumen | host: Ovis aries | place: New Zealand
TTTAGTGATGGCGGGGATGTTACCGCAGGTTACCACTCACCATCAAGAACTATCTTCTGAGCGATCCTTTTTACCGTAACATTTGCGACCTTATCACTCTTTGCTTGATTGCAACAATAATGAGCTGCTTGAAGATTATTCCAGTCCCTGCAGGCGGCCTCTGGTGAAGCATAACCAAACTGTTTCCATTTGCTGACTGGTTTGATTTCATCAATAACGAATGATAAAGGATGCTTGCTGTCTGATGGCTCGTCATAGTGGATAGGTCCGAGCCTGCCTTTACAGATGCCACAGGGTGCATCCATTGCTCTGAAGCGAGCTCTATGTTTACGGCGCAGGCTACCGTTCTTGTACCGTGGGTTGGTCGGCATGATTAATGTACCTCCCCTTTTCTCTGCAAACCAAAACCCCCTGCATTGCGTATGGACAGGGGGTCGGTCATATAAATGAGGATTTCGTATGGGGTTTTATCTAATTCGCTTTTTTAGGGGGTTAATAGAAACATGGAAGTTAGGCTATCCTCTTTTGCACTAATTCCATTGTATACTATAACATAGACAAAGGTGTCATGGGGTGTCATGTTGTGTCATTCAGGTATTTCTTTTGGAATTTAGATAAAGCCCAGCCATGAGCATGCTTGATGTATGGATAAGAGTAGTTCATTTCTACAGCTATCTCTTCAAGTGTCATGTCGTTGACGTATCGCCGGTATAGTAGTTCCGAGTATGTCTTCCGATCATTATCATCATCCAAGTGTTCTATCTGTTCAATGATTTCACTTCGGGACTGCTGATAGTTCTGAATGATGTCTGATAGCTCCTGAAGCTCCAGCTCTAACTGTTCCATCGCATCAGCCACCTTAATCATGGTGTCCTCGATTGTATTGGTTCCTGAGGATGTAACCTTGTCCACATCGTAGCGTATCGCCTGCACTCCGGCAGCGGCTGTGAGGAGCTCTTCGACCTTCGCCTTCAAGATATCTATATCTCGCTCCTTATGCCGGATGCGCCTGTCATATATTATTATGCTGCTTAAATAGTCTTTTGCTTTCATTCTGTGGTATTATTTCCTCCTTTCATGGCTTATAAGGTGTCGGAAGTGGCTGCCATGCCGTAGCCGCACATTGAAACTTACCGCTAAAAGCATCATATGTGCCTGCGTATACATTTCCATTTTTAACAGTTACTAGGTATTTACCACTCTTTTCTGGTAGTCTCTCTGCAACAGGAATCCACTTCACCTTTGGTGTTACAGATGGCAAATTGTCTATAAATTCAAAAAAATCAGAATAATCATTGTAACCATCAAATGCTGTATCACCAATTCTGTTTATTTCATCAAGAACCGCTTGTCTGCTTATACAATCCTCGCAAGGCTCTAATATTTTTGGCGTTACGGCTGGCAAGGCTCTAACAGCATTCATTACATCTGCTGAATAAACTATATCCTCATCTAATTTGCCATAATTAAATAAATTCAATACATCGAATCTCGATATATATTCCCTACTCGGCTGTTGCTCTAACAGTTTCAACACTTCATCACGCTCAACATATACTGTATCTTCGCCTTCATACATCTTATAAGTCTGAAGTTTCATTATCTGCTCTTTTAACGTCATTCCTTATCCTCATTTTCTGCCTTGTACTTGTTGATAATCTGCAATACATCACTTTCCTTAATAAGTCTATCCGACCACTCAACTTGTCCAATACCTCCACGCTCTTTGCTTATTGAGTAGCGTGATGTTAATTGCTCTATTTCTGCCTTTATCATGGCAAGAACATCGTTACATCCTCTGACATATGCTTTCTTCCACAATTCGTCAGAGTACATACTCCACGAACTTAATGCTCTTATAGCCATTTCAAGAGCCTCTATACCCTCTGCATCGTATTCTTGTCCATATCTGTCAATCTGCTCCTGCAATATATCTCTTGCTTCTTCAATTATCATTCTTCGTCCTCCTCTTTAAATGGATTAAATAGGCATTCGGGACAACAGCAAACCAAATCACCATTCTCATCCGTATAGTAATCATCGCCATATCCTGTACATTCATAACAGTAGTCGTATTCTTCATCTGTCATTCTTTGTCACTCCCCCTCTATGATGGTCGGTGCATCTTCAATAATGTCGCCTATCTCGATTCTGTTCCAAGTCTGACAATCATATCCTTCTGTTCCGTCAATAAAATCTCCATACAATTCATCAGCATCAATCAATCTTCCATGATGCTCTGGGAGTGGTGTGCCGTTTGCTATCGCTAAAACAGATTCTTGTGGCACGTCACGCACAGAAGAATATATTATGCCTTTTTTGATATCCTTGTATGTATCTTCATCTATATCAACCACAATCTTCATTAGCATCTACCTCCATATACTTGTTATCCACAACTTTAAGTTTTCCCAACTTTGTTAGTTTTCGACAAAGGACTTCCGCATAAAAATCAGCACTTTCTTCCCAATCCTCTTCAAGAACTGCCTTAACTAACCAATCAGCAAATTTTCTATATGTCTTTAGTTCCTTTAAGCACTCTGGAAGTGGTGTGCCGTTGATGATTGCATACCACCCAACAGGTAACACCTCTTCGTTACTATAAGCTTTAATATGCTCATAGCTTTCCTCGTCTATATCAATCACTATCTGCATCATAATACCACCTTTCTGTCCATACAGTATTACAACAAGTGCATTTATATTTTACTAATGAAAACATAACATAATGTTCTATACCATATTCATCTAATACTTTTTGTCTTTCATATTTAGGTGGTTTGTAATTCCACTGACCGCAATTAGGACATATAGCTTGTTTTTTTCGTTCATCACTCATCAGCATTTACCCTCTCAATCGGAATAGGGTAGCCGTCTGGTAAAGCACTTATCAGATTTGATAATGCTGTTAGCCCAACCTTTTGCACTGATACAAAAGCATTATTCTGACAAGTATTTAATTCCTGTATCTGACTACTTATGCTTTCCTGTATTTCACTTCTAAATGTTGGTGTAAGTGGTTTATATTCATCCATCAGCGTTTACCTCCTCAAGTATCTTTGCTATTATTCCTTCGGTGTAAGATAACCCACATATATAGCCTTTGATATATTCAGCAAGATGTGAATTGTAGTTTTCGGTCTTTACATTTGCTTCAAGTGCATCTACTTGTCTTATTTTTGCATTTTTGATTTCTTTTGGTAATTCTTCTCTATATGCCTTTAACTCCCTCAACCACTCTGCAAGCTGTCTAAAATCAAGACACCCTTGCAAATTACCATGAGTACGTTCATGCTCAGCGTTATTGGTATATCTTTCAATCGCCTCATCTAGTGTCATTCGCTCTACCTCCCTTGCCTTATCCTTCTCATACTTCCTCTCGGTTTTTTCTTAGGATGTAGCATTTCAGTTCTCAAATATTTGGGTAGTTCTTCATAAAACTCATCTAATGCCTTTGATACATTCTCAATAGTCTTTTTTAAAATGCTGAATACCTCTGTATCTATCATTTGTTCTCACTCCCCTCTATTCCTTAATTCTTATATCAAACCCTTGATATATTGCATTTGCCAATGATTGCACAAATATTTCATCTTGGCTTTGTTGTGAATATCCCAGATGTACCAATATCCCATGTACCATTTCGTGACATATGGTTTCTTCCTTTGCTTCCTGCGACATGTCTTTGTTGATTCTGATTTCGCAGGATTTATAGTCTATCTGCCCGAAATGAGCATCCACATCAAATTTATCTTCACACTCTATTACAGTGTGCGGTATTCCACATATGTTAACTTTCATCAGCGTTTACCTCCTCATCTATCTCTTTCTGAATCTCATCAGCCAACGCTCTGAATCTTGCTATCTCATCATCGTTGTAAACATCTAGGTCTGTTCTTCCGAATATTTTCTCAATCATTTCCTCGTTGTTTTTTAAGCACCTCTTTGCATAATCTCTCGTTTCACAGGCTGAGTAATATTCCGACTTAAGTTTTATTATTTCCTCTGCACCTTTACGAACATACATTGAAAAGGCTCTGTAACCTAATCCTATCTCTCGTTCAAATGGTGTTTCCTGCTTCGTATCTGCCAGGTCTGCAAGGTTAAGCAATATTTCTATTACATGATTTATTGTTTTATTCATTCTTCATCACTCCTTTTCTGATTTGCCCATATCTCAGCTTCGCATTTGTCTGTACCTCTTACGCATTTAACATTGTCACATAACGGGCAACATACTTTGTATTTTAAGTTGTTGATTTCTTCAAGTGTCACTCCTCATCACTCCCCTCTGCTTTGTATGGCTGTGGTAGTGGCTTCCATGCGATTACGCAATCATCTTCCCATCCAAGCCCTTTGCCATGATAGTATCTTTGTCCTGTCGCAAGACCATATTTTCCATAATCAACTGTAGTCATATAAGTGCCTGCTTCTTCTGGTAACCTCTCGCTACATGGTATCCACCTTGTTTCCTCTGCCGCCTCAATCACAGTGTCGAGTGCCGTATTAACCATCCGAGTCCTGTCAAGGTCTAATAAATCAGCTATGTAGCATTCTGATTTGATTATCTTCTTTGCTTTTTCTAGTGTCATGTTTCCTCCTCTCACCACTTATACCCATGCTCGGCATAATATGCCCTTGCCTCTGCTATTGCCTCTGCTCCGGTCTGTCCTTTTCTTCTGCCGACCATAAAGCTCGGTGGAAGAACCATCTCCTTATCATTTGCTCTCCAAAGGTGTAAACAATTCGGCATATCATTAACGTACTCATCCTTTGGTGGATGGATCTGGATGACCGCTTCGCCATCCTTAAAGAACAATTCCTTGATTGCGCACATATCGTCCCATGAGGGAACGTAGCTGCGTTTCCTAGGAGCAACTGACACATGATCCCATCCACCGCCCCATGATGCTATTACTGAGCCTTCCCATCCTCTGATATGGATTATTCCTTTGAATCCATCATGACTCTGCTCGATGAGGATTATCTTCTTGCTCTTGAATATCTCTTCTATTGTTTTCATCCCTTTTCCTTTCCTTATATCTCTTCCTATATTCCCTCTGCTTCTCCCTCCGTATGTCGGCTTGCTCTGCTAGCCATCCTTCTCGAATGTCTTTATAATGGCATCTTGCTTCTATTCCACATGATAATGTTCTCCCTCTTGAAGTGGTATACTCTCCATCAATCCATACTGTCAGATTCCATACAGGGCAATCCTTATAGTACTTAAGCAGCCTTTCCTCTGTTGTCTTGTCCTCATAACCTCCTCTAAAGCAATTCACAAGTTCAAAGTCCCTCATATGCTTTGCTTCGTCACAAGTCATCCACGCATCAGCCATTATCACCTTGATTCTTATCGGATCTGTATAGTTATGGACTACTTTCATCAATTTCTCGATTGTGATTGAATATTCATCTATTACCATTCTATTTCCTCCTCATTTTAAGCCGTATGTCCTTACCTCTTCTCTTTAATTCCTGGAGTATCGGCAACCTTATAGCATCCCATTCCTGTAATGCTTTGTACTTCTCCGGGTCTCTGTTCTTCCAGTATATCCTCTCGTTATTTGTCATGAGATTTGCTCCCTTCCAAAAATTTCTCAAGCGTCATCTGTTCGTATACGTTATCGCCTTTATATAACCACTCCGGATCCTTTTCGAACATTGCATGTTCCATTAAATCATCTTCCGGCTCTCCGAACATCTCCTGTGGTTGGAAGTGTTCCGGCAATGGCATCCATGCATGGACTGTTGGGTTCGTTAACTCATGATATCTTCCACCATATTCAACAGCTCCATGAATTAACCAAAACGGTTTACGGTTTCCGTCCGGATTTCCAATCCAGCATCCGATTTTAAAATTGTGGTCAGACATTAGTCCGGCTGTCCAATATCCTGACACTTCAAGCAGTACATCAAGTCCGCTTGGTGGCATTTTATCTTCAGGTCTTATCCATCCCATAAGATTACTCCTTTCGTTTTTTTATCTGCTTACAAATCTGTATGTTCCTGTAAATACCACTCCGCTGGACTCTCTGTATTTATCCTTCCGGAAATCCTTGTTGCCATGCTTAACCTTAACTCTCTTCTTCGGCCTTGCCTCAAGTATGGCTCTTGTTGCCTCTTGCCATTCCTGCCAATATGCCTTATCCATTATTTACTTCCTCCGATCTTGACCATGTCCACTATTCTGTAATCATCCCAAGAACGAGGCTGTGTAAGTCTAGGGCATAAGCAATCCTTAACATCCTTCTCTTTTCCTAAAGGACAGTTCTTGCAATCTCCGTTAGCATCCATGCAGTACTGTCTGACGGCTCTTAAATAAGCAATCGCACCTTTCATTAGTTCTTCTCCTTCTTCACCAATTTCAACTCATATCCGTAATAATCAAGTCCTGCTATGAAGTCTGTATCAAGTCTGAAGGAACATCCTAGTGCCATATTGTATGCCCATTTTCTGTCTCTCGTGAAATGCCCTGCTACCTTTCTCCTTGTTTCACGCTTGCACAGCTCTTCCATCAAATCAGCAATATCATCTAGTACCATAATAACCTCCATACGCTTCTAAATCGCACCATGCATGTACCGTCAGTTCCGTGAAGTCATAATCCATAGAATACCATCCTTCATCTTTGCACCAATAAAGGACTACAAGAGCATGGTCAAGTATATGTCCCTCAGCCTTACCGGATACCGTAGCCACCACAGCAATGTCTTCCTCATCAGGAAGCCCCTCTTCCGGTGTAATCCATGTAGCAATCACCTGCCTGTCAATAGCTGCCTTCATCAGTTCCCTCCTTCATGACTTCCGTAATATCCTTCAGAGTACTTTCGGCATCAGCCATCCCATTCTTGTACCTCATCAGGTTCATCCATACTTTTTCCTCAACAGTTTCAAGCCGTCCCAACCTCTGTACCTGATTAATCGGTACATCCGGACGTATCTTATAGCATTTCGCTAATGCGTCGTAATATGTGACCCGTACCACTGTTCATCCTCCTTGCTTTAAAGTATGCCCTCCAGCATGTCTCATCATTAACGTGAGGGCAGTTCTCCTGGCACCAATCTCCAAGTGCTTCCATCGTCTCTGAAGCATTCTCTCCGTCAAACTCATACTCACACGGTGAGCCGAAGTTCTCAGCCAGGAAACTTATCACTTCGCCTGCTCTCATCTTTCCGTTCCTCCTCGTAAGCATCTTCCATCTCCGACCATCTCTTACTGATTGATAGCATCGCACTCAACATTATTCCGAAGAATGTGCCGAATCCCATTCCGATGATAAAATATAATATGTTCATTCCTTCCCCTCCTTAGCTTCTAAGCTCTCCTGGTTCTTCGTGTCCATCAGAGCCATTGCAAGATTCCTGGCAAATACATTGCCATCGTACTTCGCAATAAATGCATCCGCTGCCTTTATCAGTTTGCCCCAGTAATCATCGGGATTATCTTTCTGCAGCGGTTCCGGAATCCAGTAATCTTGGCAGAGATTAAAGAAGTCTCTCATTATTCCCCACTCTACACTTTTTTCATCAAACTTAACTCTTGCCATATCTCCTCCTAATCCCACGGAAGCTTCTCTTCTTCCGGTTCCTCATTAATTGGATTGTTCCATCCATATACTCGGTCTCTCTCCTGATCATTCATGTATATCCTCTTGGAGTTATCGTCATATTTCATCCAGAAGCCATCTACCATGGTTTTTCCGAAAAGTCTGTTTTTCGTGACTTTTAATAATCTGCTGTTTCCGTCATCAGGATTCCTTTCATAACTGAGTACAATAGATGCAAGGTTCGCAATATCTGCAGAGCCGCTCACGTTATCATTGGTATTACTGCTTCCGTCATTCTTGCGCTTATGAGCAACCAGAATAACCAATACTTCATATTGCAGAGCAAGCCTTGTGACCTTTTTCATAAATAAACTCTGACGATCATATTTATCAGCTCCGGTAGAAGGTTCTAGATCAAGAGCGGTCATGAGGTTATCAAGAAGTACAACCTTTACTCCATATTGATTGATTACCTGTTCAATAAGTGTTAATAAACTGCTATTATCACTGTCTTCCGTAATAGTATTGTCATAAATCCATATTCGTTCCTTATACCATTCTGTAATCTTCTTCAAGGTCTCAGGATAGATCCTCCGAGGTTTATTATCTCCGTAGGTCCATGCCTCTATACTGTCATATGTTTCCTTGGATCCTGCCGCCTGGTAATCAATCCAACTCTTGAATAAGTAATTTGGCAGCTCCCCTGAATAAGCAAAGCACTTGTAATTATGTTGAATCGCACTAAGTAGAAGCTGGCTGGCAAAAGTGCTCTTTCCTTCTCCTGCCTTTCCGGTAAGCAATATAACCTGCCCAAATGGAAGACCTCCGCAAAGTAAGTTATCCAAATTATTAATTCCTGTTGGCAATTTGCTTATGTCATATGGATTTAAGTATTCGACCTTGCTTAGGTCCTTGACTCTGGGAATGGCTCTCTGGAGAGCTCCTCTGACACACTTCCGAATCTGTTCAGTTCCATATTTCCGTAGGATCTCATTTGCATCCTTGCAATCCAGGTAATCTTCTTCCTTAACGTGCCATACTTTATACTTCCATCGTGCAGCTATCTCATTAAAGAGTGTGATCCTGTTATGCTCGTGATCCCCGAAGATGATTATCTTATCGAACTTATTCATCCAATCCCAGCAATGCGGCACCCATGTAAATCCATTCGCTCCGGTCGGAACTGACACTGCATTCTTAATGCCGGCCGCTGCCACCGATAAGCTGTCAATCTGGCCTTCCGTAATGATCAATTCTTTACATTCCGAATCACATTGAAACATTCCGAACAGTATCGGTTTACAGTCCCTCTCGCACCATTCCTTATTCTGCCCTTCCTTAGGATCAGGATTTCTGTACTTGATGAACTGAAGTTGACCATCCTCATCTAGGAATGGGAAGATGATATTGCCATTATTGTCGGCAGTTATCTGATATTTCTGAATAACATCTAAGGGAATACCTCTGCCCTTCAAGTACTCAATAGCTGCTTCGTTCGGTTCAATAGGCTTATCGTTCTTCTTAAATACTCGGTAATGTCTCTGTGCTCCGATTCTGTAATAAGTATCAGCATCCCTTCCGAGCGAAAAATCAAAATCCCTAGCAAGTGTGAGCATATTACCTTTGACTGCACAAGAAGCTCTGAAGCAATGGAATTGCCCTGTGTTGAGATTGATTGCGAATTTGCCCTTGTCCTTGCTGGAATCATTCATGCAATATGGACATTTCTGAAAAATTAACTCATTTCTAACCATCCATGTCTTGATGCCTTGCTCTTTTGCAAATCTCTCAGCATCTTCTGTCCTAAATTCATACACCCATATCACCCAACTTTCTATGGCTCAGGAATACTGTCCCAATCAATATCAACATAATTCTCATCTTCTTTTTTATTATCTCCCTTATCCAAGGATGCTCCGTCAAGGAGCATATCCGTAGGATAAGGATATTCCTTATCCATATCCATATCCTTATCCTTCTCCTTATCCGCTAGGGTGGTGCTAGAATCTGCTAGAGCTTTGCTAGAATTTGCTACAACTTTGCTAGAGTTTGCTAGACGTTTGCTAGACTTTGCTACATTTTTGCTATTTTTAGCCTTCTGAATGCCGCCTTTTCTTCCGTTAATGGCTTTCTGAGCCCTTGCATCCGCAAGAGGCCTTGACATGTTCCAGAATATTTGGAGCTTACTTGGACCATCCTCATCAGATTCCATGACAGGTTCTATTCCGTCTAGCTCATAATCTATAAGCATCCATAATAGGTCGAGCTGAGTTTCTCTCGGAAACATCTTGATTAGCTCTATTTGGCTTCTGAGCAATGTTGCATATTTTTTAGTTACATTTTCACTCATCCAAAATCTCCTCTTTCCAATCTTTCCTTGATATCTCTGTACAGGATCTCTTTAATAAGCATCCCCGAATGCCTTGCCTCGCAGAACACAGTTGTAAGTCCGTACCTTACCTGCCATGCCGTAAGTGATGCAATAAATGCCTTAGGCTTGAATCTTGAACGGTACTGCCCGTCATAGATCATGTCCCAGGAAGCATTCTCGATCAGAAGATAAACCTTCGCTGATTTATCGGAAGCTCTCCGGAACTCTCTCTCGAATCTCTCTCTGCCTCTGGTAAGACACATGGCTAATTCATCAAGGTTCTGCTTCCGTTCAATGCAGCACAGACCGTCTACTCTGGTATCGAGATTATGCAGCGGCTTATCATTTATCAGAACATTGTATGTATAATCAGCATAGTTCAGAGTCTGTCTCCGGAATGGAACTCCGAAGGCTTCATATCTTTCAGAAGCCCTCTTCGTTGCCTGCTCCCTTGTATCAACAAGGATTTCAAAAGTATCAAGGACTTTTTTTATCTCAAAATTATTCATAGGCTACTTCCATGGATAGTCCTCGGCACCCTGAGGAAGATCAATAAAGCCATCAGATGAAGCAGTTTTCGGAGCATTTGAGAGATTGGATGAAGAAGTTACAAGTTTATCCTTTGCCGGCTTTGTCTTACCGTCTCTTACTTTCTGAGCTTCACAGGTATAGGCAAGTCTCGTATGATCATAAATATAGCCCTTGTCACTCTGAGTCTGTTCAATTCGGAATACACCTCCGAAAGTCTTGCCAACAGTTGCCTTCTCGTCTCCGGCAAAAACATATCCGTTGTTTGAATCTTCAACGTTTGCCCAGAATGTAGCCCAGTTTTCAGTAATAAATGCATCACAGCCATCGTAAGGGATTACAAGATAAATAATTGCATCGTAGCTCCACTTCTTATCCTCTGAAGTGTTTGCTTTGTACTGGTTCATGTAAAAGTCTTTGTGTTCACCCTCAGCAATGTCAAAGCTGATTTTGATCATATTCTGCCCCTTCTTAGAGCTTGCCTCTTCAAGGTTCAGAATCTTACATACATATGCTCCTTTCGGGAGCTGTTCAAATGTCTTCTTGCGGTCCTTTTTGTCATATTTTGGTACGTTAATCATTTTCGTATGCCTCCTATTTTTTCTTAGTGTTTAATCCATAATATTCACGGATAGCCACATCAACAGCCTTCAAATCATTCGGAATCTCTAATTCGAACATTCCTTCAGGAGTCTTGGCTGTTGACTGCCCGTTACTCTGTGTATAAAATTTGTGATCCTGGCAATAGATAACTATATCGAAACAGCCTTCAACAGTAAGCTTCTCGTCAAGCATCTTTCCGATAGTCTTAACCTTTTCCCTACCGTCCGTATCAAGCTCTGTATGATGCAGGAAATAAACTATCTTATCCTCATTCTCGGACTCATTAATTGCATGAATAAGCCCACGGAAATTGGCAGCCATCTGAGTGAATTTGTCATAACCCTTTTCTGCTGCTCTATCGAATAGTTCATTTGCCAGAAGATATTGCGAATCATCAATCACCATGCTCTTGAATGGAGCTGACTCGATTGATTTCAGAATCCATGCATATTTAGCTCTGTACAAAGTCGCATAATCCTTTACACCTTCGAAGCCAGAAGGAATCCTTGCAACCTTGATATCTGTCTTGAATGGAAGCCGGCCTTTTTCTACGGAAATAACTCCGACTTCGTCCTTATTGAACTCTTTGATGCTATATGTCTTGCCGGAACCGCTCCGGCCCATGATTAATACTGGTATCATTGTTTCTACCCCCTTATGCTTATCTAATCCTCAAACTCTGACTAACCTCAAGATGTGCCAGCCCTTCAAAGTCCACACCGGCATTGATGGCATTCTTGATGGCGGTCTTATCAACTTCTGGTTCTTTGAATTTCAGATAATCTTCCGGAATGTCTCTGATATCCGCTGCATCAATCACCACTGACGGAGCGTTCTTCTGAATACTGAAACCAAACAGCTCAGTCTTGAATTTGGTCTTGCCGGTCAGCTCCATAGCTTCCTGAAGAGTTCCCTTCATGCGCTTGATGTTGTTCTCAATTGCCTTGCGTTTCTTCGCCAGACGTTCTTCCTCAGCCTTAAGAGCTGCAATATCGCCTTCAAGATTCTTCATCACCTTGGCATAGTTCTCAGCCTTGATCTCAAGCTCGCCTTCAATGCCTTCGAAAGTATCAGCTATCACTTCCGGATCCAGCTCAGGATCCTCAGCCATCTCAAGAAGTCGGAGATAGTCTTGTGTCAATTCATAAATATTAGCCATCGTTCTCTCCTTCCTCTTCCTTGCGTATTCTGTCTTTCAGAAGCTCAACCTTATGAGCGAATCTGTTATGATCATAAGAGCGGAGCACGCTCAGAATCTGTTCTGTACTCCTCAGAGCAATATCGTGTGAATAAGTATAAATCTCAAGGTTGTCATAAATGGCATTCTCCAGCATCATGAGCTCATGCTCGTAGCGAATCAGATCTTCGTATCTGTCCTGATCAATAGTTACTTTGTACTCATCCATATTATTTTCCTCCTTTATGGTTAATGTTTCTTTGATTCCCCTAGCTGTTTGCAACGAAGAACAGTACAAGCCATGCGAAGCTGATAATGTTAACAACCAGCATCGGAACGAAATACTCACCATCCAAGGACGCTCCTGAGAACATCCATGCCATCAGTGCTATGATTGTTATTGATTTAATCAATGTGTCGTGTATTCTTCTTCTGTTCATGGCTAAACCCCCGTGCAACATGCCTTTCGGTATTTCTCTAGTTCCTCTGTGTCGAACAGTATCGGACTGTTCCTCTTGTGTTCGCCGCCCATCTTCCAAGCGATACTCTGATGACGGTTTCGATAGATACTCAGAAGCCACTCTTCTGGATATCCCAATTTGACCAGCTCCTGTAATTTCATTATTGGCTTTGGATAGACCATGGTGACCTCCTTTAGTTGAAATAAATTCAACCTGTTAGTTAAAAAAAATAGCTTCTTTCTCTTTAAGGCTTGTAATTCCTAAAAGCTCACACAACGCTTTTATCTCTGATGTCTTAAATTCTGTCTTGTTGTTCACTTTATTTGCGAATCCATAAGAAGTCAGTCCTAGCTTATCAGCAACAAATCCTTGTTTTAAGCCTTTCTCATCCATCTTAGCCTTAAGCAGTTTTGTATCTGTCATGATATCCTCCTTTCTTATATTTTTATATATTGGTTGAAAAACTTTCAACCTCATTCAGAATAACATATTGTTGAATTTACGTCAACTTTTTTTTATAATAAATTCAAAAAATTTTGAAAAGGTGGTGACGTTATGGAAATTGGCGAAAAAATCAGAAAAAGAAGACAGGAACTCGGATGGTCACAGCAAAAACTCGCTGATTTAATGGGCTATACTTCTAAAAGTACAATCACCAAGATTGAGAAGGGTTTTAGCGATGTTGGTCAAAAGAATGTTATAAAGTTTTCAGAGATTCTTGGTGTTTCCATAGCATATCTCATGGATTGGACAGAAGAAACAGAATTTAAGCCAATCCGTATCCCCGTCCTCGGCAGAGTAGCCGCCGGTATTCCGATAGAAGCAATTGAGGAAATAATTGATTACGAGGAAGTTGACGGCAACACCACTGCTCCTGGAGAGCTGTTCGGGCTTCTGATTAAAGGCAACAGCATGGCACCACGAATCTGCGACAGAGATGTTGTTATCGTCAGAAAACAGGAGGCTGCCGATTCAGGAGACATAGTCATTGCCACCATCAATGGTGATGATGCCGTATGCAAGAGACTCCTGATCTACGGAAAGACCATCCTGCTCCGGTCTAATAATCCAGAGTATGAGGACATTGATGTTACCGAAAGGACCGACTTCCATATTATCGGGAAAGTAGTGGAATTGAGGGGAAAATTCTAAAACGAAGGGCGTGATCACATGGCAAGTGCTAAATATAAACTTAATAGCAGAGGATATTATGAAACAAAAGTATGGGATGGTACATACACTTCCACCGGAGCGAAGCACCGGAAGACTCTGATCAGCAAGAAGTCATCTGCCGATCTGGAGAAAAAGGTTAATGCTTATCGGAGGCAATTAGAAGAGAATGATGTTGCAGAGATAAATATTACATTTGGAGAGTATTCTCGGAAATGGTTTGATGTTTATAAGCAGACTAAAGAGCTGAACACAAAGAAAATGTATAAGACATGCGTGGATAAGTACCTGTCCCCTCTTGATGACATCCGGCTTGTTGATCTGAAGCATTCGCACTTCCAGCAGATCATCAATGAGAACTCTGAATATCCTAAGACCTGCAAGAATATCAAATTGACCTTCACTCAGATTGTCAGAAGTGCCGTGAGAGATCACTACTTGCCCCACAATGCCCTTGACGATATAACAATGGATATTTCCCTACCTAAGTACATAAAGCCCCAAAAACGGGCTCTGCTGCCTTTAGAGAAGCAAGCAATGATGGAAGCTGATTTGGATCAGCGCAAAAGGGCATTTGTCACGGTCTTGTATTACTGTGGCTTAAGACGTGGCGAAGCATTAGCTTTGACGGTTGATGATTTTGATTGGAAGAATAAAGCCGTGCGCATAACGAAGGTGATTGTTTTTGACAGAAATACTCCGATACTGAAGCCGTACCCTAAGAGTGATAACGGAATACGCTCTGTGCCGCTTCCAGAAGCCGCTGTAAGCGTTTTAAAACCATATGTGGATAATTGTGAGGGTTATCTCTTCAAAGGGCAAAATAGCCCTTGTATGAGCGAGACAGCCTATAAGAGGATGTGGTCATCAATCCTTACATCCATGAATGTTGCATTGGGATACAATCCTCAGGCTAAGAAGGACCGCATGGAGAAGCCTATCCAAGGACTTACCGCTCATATCTTCCGGCATAACTACTGCACGCAGCTATGCTATCAGATTCCGGCGATATCCACGAAAAAGATAGCACAGCTCATGGGCGATACAGAGAAGGTCGTTCTGGGTGTCTATTCCCACATGCTTGACGAAAAAGAGAATGTGTCTGATGCCATCAATAATGCATTTTAAAAAATAATGTCCGATAAAATGTCCGAAAATCGCTCGGAAACCGCATAAATACGTCATTTACTGCTGGCTACGGACCAGAAGGTCGGGGGTTCGAATCCTCTAGGACGCAAGCATAGAAAATCAGCCAAAAACCACGTAAAATCAAGGGTTCAGGCTGATTTTTCTTTTTGCAAAATAGGGCAAAGTAACCTGAAGTAACCTAGAATAAATGTCCGATTTTTGTCCGATTTTGTCCGATACAAAATCATAATGTCCGATTTTTGTCCGATAAATGTCCGATGAAAGAGCAATAAAAAAGAAGCCGCCCATCCGCACGATGAACGACTTCTAAGAAAGGAGAACACTACATGAGTAGCGTGCTTATTTTACAAAAACGGAAGTGCCCTTCTTGGCAAGACACCATCCGTTTGTAAGCTTTATCCAGATATTTGTTCCGTCCTCTTTTACATCCAGAGCGGTCACTTTGTCATTAGGTGAGAGGACAGTGACGATAGCTGCAGTGAGGCTCGGAGTGCTTCTGACGTTAAGTCTGACCTGCACGGTGTATTCCTTATCGGAATCATATGCAGGCTTCGGAGCTTTAACTGCCTTAGCTGCTTTCGATGTTGTATTAGTTGTCTTGGTTGTCTTCGGTGTTGTCGATGACGTTGATTTCTTCGGCATTACTTTCCTCCTTTTTGATTGTGGCATTGCTGATGCCGATTAATGTTCCGATGAAAAGGGCAATTGCATTGATGGTGGCAGGGATTTCTGCTCCATACGGAAGAGCCCATATCTTGGCAAGTGTGAAGTATAGCACGGCTAAAGCAGGAAGTGCTATGAGGCACACCCACTTCAGCACATTATAGACGGAATCCTTTAACTTCATGCTATTCACCTCCTAATTCAATGAAATACTCACCCTCAATAACCTCCCCACAATCCACGGAAAGGTTGTTCTGTCCGTTAAGGGATTTTATGAGGGTAGGTGTGAGGTTGATAATAATAGGCTCTGCTAATTCATAGCATACTTCTGCGCCTATGGTTGGCGTTGTACCCTCTGCATAAACGTCCTCACTACTTATCCATGTAGATGGAAGTGTTTCACCATTATAACTTGCTATATAGCCGTCAGTTATCTTTAATATTCCATTAACCATATCCAATTCTCCGCCGTATACCGTCTGAGGAAGTGTAATTGTTGTGGTTTGAGTAACAGTTGGATTTTCTACATCATCCACATCACTCACATTAGCCGCATCCCATCCGCTGATAGGGCAGATGTTGGAGTAGGGTTCGAAAGATGTAGCTGTAGAACCGAGTTCAAGCTGTGCGTGTGAAAAATCATAACTTTCCATGCTTGAACTGTTATAAATACTAATCTTCATATACTTTGCACTTTGATTTTCGACAGAAAAAGTTTTTCCACTTGAACTAAACTGTCCTAAATCTAATGTTTCTATAAAAGATTGGTTTGCATCATACAGGTCTACGTTCAAAGCATATAAAGTTACGTTAAATCCACAGCTTAACGTATAACTGTTTTGAGTACACGGAATAAATTCGTCCCAACGTGCCCAATTCACATTTGATTGTCCGCTTTTGTGGGTGCGAGTAAACTTGGTACTATCTAACTTATTCTTCCCAGCTCCCCCAACCCACGGATGGTCGTAGCCGTGAAGGTCTTGCTTTGCCTCTACGCTCACTTTAAGGGAGGGCATAGGCATTGCGCTTGCTTCAAACGTTGCGAGGCTTGTTGGTGTGGTTATTGATTTAAGCTGATAGCTATCCTCTGGTGGGGCTACATTAACCTTTACAGGGCTGTATGCTTTACCTGCTTCACTATATGTGCCATTTGCTGTGACAGAGAGTGGTACTACTGTGACATCACCGCCTGCTTCTCCTGCCTTCTTAAGGAAGTATTCCTTCCTGTTAACTGGCTCAGGTATCTCCTGAGTCTTATCATAAATTCGCTTGATGAACATCTCTTCCCTATTCGTAGGGGTTAAATCCTCTCCATCAAGCAATCTTTCCGTCCTTGTAACGGGAGTTAAATCGTCCATTGCTACCTCCTTATATTATTCCTGGCATCTCTGCCCTCACTGTAACCAAACTTAATGTAATGCATGTAGTACGCCGGTAAGTCTTTTCCATAGGTTTCCCTGAGATCTTTGTAATTAGCCATATATACTTTTACATTAAACTCAGCTGATGCCTGCCTAGCTTCCTTCATTCCGTTGTTAGTGAAGTGCATCATAAGCAGGTTCGGATCTCCGTTATAAGCCTTCTGAAGATCCGGGTATTTGTTCGAGTAATACGAAGCATTGAACACGTGCTCGAAATATGAGATCTTAGCAGTTCTGCTCTCGTCTTTACCGAACTTAATATAGTGCAGGTAATACTGAGTCATGTCATTACCATACACTGCCTGAAGATCTGGATAAATATACTTGTAAACCCATACACAGAAGTCTTCTTTTGCCTGTCTACCCTCACAAACACCATGAGTAGCGAAGTGCTCAATATACCTGTAGTCATCATCGCCGAATGCCTGTCTAAGATCTGGGTATTTAGCCTTATAGAACTCAGGAGAATATACTGCTGAGTAATCAACACCATTGTAAATCGTAGGCGATCCGAGTCTCTGATTTGCCTGGTTTACAAGATCGTTAATTCTCGTATATACCCAGTCTCCAGGGCAGGCCGTAGCCGCATACCATCTGTGAAGTGTTATGATCATTTCATTTGTTTTTGGATTGTAGTTCTTAGTAGCATTGAGGGAGCCCAGATACAGAACCTTGTTTTTACCGTTTCTCTTACAGCAATCGACCAACAGATCCACAAGTCTCTTGAATACTACTTCTCTAAATGAATATGGATAATAGTTGTCTGATGCACACTCTACTGTGATAGCTCGTTCATCATTCCAACGTGAGCTAGAAGTGCCTGCAGCGTCACTTTCATTAACAAATAATCCAACTCTACCATCTTTATCGATTCCGTAATTGGATGATGCTCCACGATCTGGATTAGCAAATATACTTCCAAGTGTTTCTATCGTACACTGGCCAACAACGCAATGCGGAGTGAAGAATGTGATGTTCTGATTTCTAGCTCCATAAGTATTACATCTTGGTGATAACTTGGTATAGGTTGCTAATGAACTATTCGTGTACCTCATCTTCCTCCTCCTTCCCATTGCTCAGTTCTTTTACTGTATCTTCGTTAAATTCTGGATCGTCTAAAATATCTGTTTCTTTCATATTAAGTCGTCCTTTCTATCGATTAATTAAGTAATCCTCCAACTCACCCTTTGCCACCCGTAATTGGTCGGTATGATTTCCGTCTAATTCGTGGGACATGATGGCAAGTAAGGACTTCATGATTATTCGATTTGTTTCGTCTTGGACTTTCCGCTCTTCTTCGAGAGCCTTGAGCCTCTTGTTATCGTTCTCAAGCATTTCCTTATGCCTCTTCAAGTCTTCATCTCTGATATCGTTCGGCTTCTTGAAATACCTAACGACCTTAATAATTATTGCTACCGCTCCTGCAATCGTTCCAAGTGCCGCACAAGCTGTGACGAATAATTGAAGGAGCTGTGTTATGGTGAAGGTCATTTATACAACCTCCTGACAATACTTAACACCAATTAATGCTATCGGACACAGGTAGTTAAAATTATCCAAATAAAATTTATTATTTGTGTAGTCTAAACAAAATTTAACATTATTTGTATTTCCATCATATTCTTCAGTGTATAGCTTATCGTAATATTCAAGCACATATTTAGGCACTCTAGTAATTATTATACTCTTAGCACCTGTTGCAACATGGTCAGCCTGAAGACAAGATACTAATATAATTTCGTCATAATCTGCAAATGACTTTCCTGCATCAATGTCTACCCATTGATTAAAAGTCCCAATATAGTTAGCAGGTGTAGTGCCATATACTCTATCAAGACCACCCATGATTACTTCTGTTCTTGTTTCGTAACTCTTGCCACCGCCACCACCTACTACTTCTCCTGTCGTATTCACTATCATTCCTCTACCTCCGTCATGCTTTCAACTAATGGATAGAATATTGCCTCGCTTACACTGTATACAAATGGATTCGTTTCACCATTAAGAGAGGTTTCTGGATCATAATTCTCAGTATCATAATCTCTGAATAATCCTATCTTCATACCCTTCCTTACGAATATGCAAGCCGTGGATGGCTCATGGAATACTAAATCTCCTGTTCTCCATATACCACTACCTTCGGTATCTATACCATAATTCCATCTACCAATCGAGATAGATGGCATCGCCGTGTGGCTTGTACCCATATTCATACCACTTCCTGGACTCACGAAATCAGCAGGGAATATTCTTGCTGTTAGCCGGATAAATTCTCCTCTCAATGTTGAGAGGCATAAATACCCATCTGTTTCCGCCGTGTAGAGTTTAGTCCAATCTTCTGCAGCACTATTATTATGCACATACTTCGTGATGACTTCGTACTGAGTATTCATGGAAGAATCCACAGGAATGTTATTGAAATTATTATGCTCAAGATTTTCAATATTAGTCCTGTCCTCTGCTTCTTTGTCCTCAAGAGTGGCTATCTTGCCCTTATTGAGGACATTGTCACCTTCAAGAGCAGTTATCTTGCTTGCAGCTGCACCTATCCTCTGTTCATGTGTAAGAAAGTTTGCATACACTACCTTATTCTGAACAGGATTCTTGCTTGTACCATCAAGAGCCGCATCCACGTTGCCATCGAATATCAGCCTTGTTGAAACATAGACATTTAAGTCTGATGACGGGATAGCCTCACCACCGATTGTGAAGGTAAGTTCATCCTCTCCCTGTGCTGAACAGTAAATCTTCGCCTCAAGATAACTTGCAATGCTTGCCTTTGCAGGAATAATCTCGATTATCTGCTTACTCTCATCAGCAAGGATTCCCTCAACTGTTACTGTCTGCTCTCCGTCTACCCATCCACTTGCAAGAAGCGTAATCTCTGGGCAATTTGTTAATTGAGAATAGATGCCCTCTATCTCATCCTTAATCCCGATATATTTATTATTATCATCGTTGACCGCTTCCAAGGCATTTATAATCGAGCCTCGGACTTCCTCTCCATACCTTGCCTCTGCTATGGCATCGGTATATTCACTTATGTCTGCCATGTTATCCTCCTATTGTATTCGTATCTGTGATGGCCTTCGTTGTCTTGACTCCCAATGTGAACTTCTTATCAGCAGGATTATCAAGCGGAATGCTTATCTTAGTAACAGGGAAATAAGCATCAAGGCCATGTACTTCCGATACTACCCTAATCTTATCCAATAGCTTTATTGCTTCCGTATCAATATCAAGGTCATGCAGGTCTACCGCTGATACCTCAAGCACCATCTCATCATAATTAACAGAACTCAGCAGCTCTAAGCCCTTAATCATGAGGTTTGACGGAACTGTTATATCATCGAAATGCTCAACATGCTCAATCCATCCGTACTTCTTAACAGCCTCATCATTAACCAAATAATCCCGGCCGCCATTCACGGAAGTAATATCAACATAATCATCAAGTCCTTCAATGTGCTGCGTTTCCAGCTTTGCTCCAAGTGGAATCAGCACTGTGTATATCTCAGACAGGTTATTCTCCTCAGTATAATCCAATAGATTCTCTCCAAATCGTATAACCTGTGTATTTGTATTAGGGTAATCTGCAAGGTAATCCAAGTACCTTGTTACACCATCAATCCGTACCCTTAAATGACCGCCTAACCTCTCAAGCAGCTTATCCTTAATGCATTCAAGCGTGTTCTCTCTATTCGTATAACGATAAATGGAGTCATTACTGTCAGTAACAGTAACAACTCCTACATTAAATTGCTTTATGCGTTCAACCTTATAATTATGGTTGTTCAGAAGCTCTTCAAGGAAGCTCTTCACGCTTATTCCGTGATAAACCGCCTGAGGCTGAGTAGTATCATTAAGGAATGCCAGGTCTCCTTCGCAATAATATGAAGTATTATTCATGAAGTCCTTCTTTTCCTCAATTATCCTTCCGGTAAATATCAGAAGGCTTTCCTGGTATACCTTAATCCATGTTGTCAGCTTATTAAGCTTACCATACATCGGATGCGATACCGGCATTGTAAATTCCAATGAACCAGCCATGTTGTCTTCAAGGACGAGTTCCGGCTTGATCACCTGTGAGTCTCTGGTTGATGTGTCATGGATTGCCACTCTGTCTGCGTAAATCTTATACATCAGAGAGCACCCCCTTCGTATATGATCTGAACGAATCCATTACCAACTAATGTGACTGTTGTCTCTCCGGTAGTAAGCGTGATGTCCCTGATCAGCGTTGTCTGCTCATTCGGAAGATTGTATTCTTTATCGCCATACTGAAGGACGAGCCCCGTAGATCCTGTAACATGGAAACTTGGGCTTACTTCTAAACCTTCTGACGGAAGCACGATTTCTTCCGAACCATCAATCCAAACTGTTCCAGGATAAATAACTCCGTCATAGAATGAAAATGGATCCCAGAGCCAATCATCACCGGCATGACATACCGAAAGCTTAAACGGCTCAACATCACATACAATTACTATTGTCCCAAGCCTCATTGATGACTGGAAGCTGTCTACGTTGATTCTTCCAACGTAATAATGCCCCTTGTCATCATCCAGGATTATATGGCCACGCTTGCCATTAATATGGTTCTGAACCAATGAATATGATGCCAGGAAGCTTGCATTTGAATTTCGCTTAAGCTTAAGTGTCAATGTTATCGTTCGGTTCTGATAAACCAACGACCTCGTAATTGAAGCTGTTACATCAAGCTTGCCATTTCTCCCCGGAACATCTATTGTATAAACCTTTGCTTCTGCAGGAGATATAACGCAATTCTCAAGGATGAGATTAAAATCATCATAAGTATGATAACTATCATCTTCGATATCGAACGTCACTCCATTCGTGATCAGATTCATGCCCTATCCCTCCTGCTCTTAATTAATCCTAATCTATCAGACATAGCCGGTGCCGTAGATGCGACCAGAACTCCGGTATCAAGTACCATATCCTGAGAGAACTCAGGGAAGTACTTCTCGCAGAGCTCGCATACCTTTTCAAGTGCTTCAACAACTACGTCATCTCTTCTGCTGTTAATAGATGTATTCCAACCGCTTGCCATTCTGCTGTCTTCGATAAGGCTCATGCTTGCTGTGCCAACCGCTGCATTTGAAAGCTCATCCATGGCATTCTTGACAAGGTATTCATTACCAAGTACACCATTTGCAAGACCTTCGGACAGATAACCACCGATTTCGGCAAATACCCTAGATGGTGACTGTACTCCAAATAATGCCTTTACTCTGTCAACAATGCCCTTTCCAAGTCCTGATATCTTGTTCTTTACCCATTCAGCCTTGTCTGAAATACCATTCCAGAGACCTTCCATAAGGTTCTTACCAACATTCTTAATTGCATCAAGTCCGTCAGCCAGCTTATTCTTTATCGTATTAATCAGCTGAGGAACTTTAGCCTTTAACTTATTGACGGCATCAGGAATTGCTTCGACGATTTTTCCGAACAGCTTCTTGCCGACTTCCAGAATCCTCGGAAGTGCTTCAATCAGCTTGCTTACGATTGTAGTAATAATCTTAGGCAAGTTGGTGATTAATGCATTAATGATGGTCGGAAGTGCATCAATAAGAGCAAAGAACAGTTCAATTGAGGCTTCTAACAACATGTCCGTGCTGTCTATGATAAAGGTGATAATACTATCAATCACATCAGGTAAAGCAGCTGTAAGGCTTTCGATTATGGTCGGTAATGCATCCACAAGTGCCATGAATAACGTCTTAGCTGCTTCCAAGATTAAATCCATACTGTCTAAAAGTGCCGTGCAGACCTTCTGAAGGAAGCCCGGAAGCTCAGCAATAATATCAGGCAATACAGCCAACAGTCCATCAAGAATTGCCATGAATAACGTTGTTGCCGCTTCAATAATCAATGGAAGATTATCAATGATAGTATTCGCCAGACTCATTATCAATTCCCCGATCAGAGGAATCAGTTCTGGAGCATTCTCGGAAAGCCCATTCATCAGAGCAGTTAAGATATCAAATCCAAGTTGAAGGATGTCAGGCAATAAAGGAATCAAGCCTGTTGCCAGAGCATTTATTATCTCAAAAGCACAACTTACTATCTGGTCTGAATTATCGGAAATGCCCTGAATCAGAGTATCTATGAGTTCCACCGCATCAGTGGTAATCTGAGGCAAAGCATCAATCAGGCCTAACGCCAATTGCATGACTATCTCGCCGCCCATTGAGAATATGGTCGGAAGGTTATCCACAATCGTACTGCCAATAGCTCCGATGATACCTTCAAGGGCTGTAAGAGCATTCGGTAAGTTTTCACTCAGCTGATTTGCAATAGTATCAATGCCTGTCTCAACAATAGTGACACCTTCTTCTGTATTGCCTGCAAGGATTTCCGTAAATCCACTCATGACAGTGGTTACTCCAGGAAGGAACTCAGCCATGAGGTTGTTCTTTAAACCGCTGAATGCCGTATTAAGATCCTGAAGCTGGTCTTGGAATGCCGCTGAAGCCTTTACAGCCTCATTGCTCATTACACCACCTAATTCATTTACTCTGTCAATCATAGCCTGAGTATCTTCGGAACTGGTATTAAGCAATGCACCAAGCTCTCTTGCCGAACCGCCTAAGAGTTCATTTGCCAAGGCTGTACGTTCTGCACCTTCGCCCATTTCCTGTAAGCCTGAGATAGTGGCCGCAAAGAGCTCCTCTGTTGACATGTTTGCCAATTGTTCCTGAGTAATGCCAAGTGCCGCAAACTTCTCAGCACTGTTAACTGCATTCTTCTGCAGATTCTGCATACCTCTTGCCATGGAATCCATGGATGTACCGCTATGCTGCATGACCGCATCCCATTCCTGATAGGCTTTTGCTGATATGCCCATCTTCTGGCTCATCTTATCTATGTTATCGCCATAAGCAGCTACGGCACTTGCACCATCCATGAACGATGCTACCATCCCTGCTGTGGCGGCTCCGACTGTTGCTACGGCAGTAGCTCCGACTGCTCCAACAGCCATTATTCCTTTTCCGACTGCACCAAAAGCATTACTGAATTTCCCTGAGAGCTTCTTACCGCCGCTCTCGCCGGCTTTCTCCGCTTCCGGGTCCAGTACTTTCTGAATGGAGCCTGAGATACCTTCTGTCGATGGTATAATCTGAACATATGCATTTGCAAGAGTACTCATACTGCTCCTCCTAACAATTGTCTTCGTTTCTTTTCAAATTCTTCGGCAGTATTAAAGCCTGCCACTTCATTTTCGTCTTCATCCACACCCATTAACTTCATAAGCATGGATTCCGGTTTATTCTCGCCCTTCTGACCATCCTCTGTATTCTGCCATACTAACAAGCTTAACCTGTCAAGTATGCCTGCTAAGAGCATCGTTTCAAGCTTCAAAGTCCTTTTGGTTATCTTCATCATTATCCTGGCATCCTCACGTAATCCCATAGCAAAGGTCGCTACCGTTTTTGGCGGCAACGACCTGTAATCATATATGCCATAGGTTTCTGCAAGGTCGCACATGAGCTCGGACTCTCCGATGCTAATCATATTGGCGAGAGCAATTAGTTTTTTGTTTGGGCATCCTCTTTTAATTTGGCAAAGATCTCTCCGATGGCTGTTACCATATCGGAAGTCTTAAGCTTTCCGTTCTCTGATCTGAGATGGTCTTTAAGTGCCTTCTCCTGATCAGGACCAAGTATCTTGCTTATTACTGATACTATCTTCTGGTTTTCACCATTATCTATGGCAATAAGGTCTTCCAGAAGATCATAATCATCAAGGATGTCATTATTTATTTCAAACTCAAATCCGCTATCAAGTGTTCCCCTCATTTAATTAGCCCTCCGCTGTTGCTCCAGTAGCACCAGTTGCTCCGGTTGCGCCCTGAGGGCCTTTAATATACTCATAGTGAGTATTGCCAGATGCATCCGGTACTGCTGTAAGTGTTACTTCGTAACCAACTGCCTCGTTGTCCTTGTAAGTAATCTCTGAAACGCTAGTGATTGTTGCCTTCGGAATTACTACTCTCTTAAGAGTGTTGTTCTTAAGCACCATGTCAACAACATAGCTGTGTTCAACGTCTTCCTTGTTGTTTACGTTAACTGTGATGCCAGTCTCAAGTGATCCGGTAACATTATCATCACCGTATACTGTCTTAAGCACATTAACATCAAGTGCTTCAATTAATTTAGCTGTGAAGGTATCCTCACGGCCTGTTGATACGTTAAGGACGATATCTCCACCCCAAGCCTTTACTGTTTCGGAACTTGGTGTTACAGAGTTCTTAAGTCCATCCTCGCTGATGTAGCCAAGACCTGCAAAACCTGCAGCAAGAGCGGCTGTAGCATCTGTCGGAAGAGTAGTTCCGAAAGGTGCTCTGAACATAGCACCGCCGACCTTAGGCTTGCCGGTTGTTACGTTTGATGTATTCGACATTTTGTTTAGCCTCCTTTAATAATAAGTGACGGTGTAAACCGCCTGATATCTGTATCTTTTCGTTTCGGTATCCGTGAAATTGTAATCAGTGACATACTTTGCAGCCGACACCTCATTCAATTCCACGATATCCCTCATGGCCGCCTTCACTCTTTCATTGAGTTCCGCTGCCAAATACATGGATTCACCATATGACTGTATGGCAAGCGTTGCAGAAGTAATGAAGTCGGTTTCTTCTCCTCCGGTCTTCTCAATGAAGACTGACGGATTAGCATTAATCTTTTCCATTCTGACTGGAACATTCAGTTTCCTTTCGAGATATTCCATCACGATAATTTCAATCATATCCTTGCCACCTTTAGTAATGTGTTATTATCCATGTTGTCCTTTATAGCCTCCTTTGTTTCAGGTTTTACGACATAACCATGACGCTCACGATATGTACGAGGTTCTGTAACATATCCATCACCGCATGCGCTTGCAATAGCAGTTGCCTGTGCTCCGCATTCAGCTACAATGGCAGGATTCTTCAGAAGTTCCTGTACACCTTCATCATTAAGCTCAATCCTTACCTTGCTCATATCGTTCTACCCTCACATTCTGTCCCCATCTAAGAGGGATATTCTCAAGGATACCTCTCTCAGGGAATCCGATAGTTCTGTATCTCTCTCCCCAGATGATGACCGTCCTGTCAGTCCAGTCATGTGTATCGCCCTTCGGGATTCCGAGTACATAAGCTATCTTTTTACCATAAAGGTCCATAATATTTGTTATGTCATCAGCAGAGGGCGAGCCAACAAGCACGTCCTCCACATTAATTAACTGTTCAGTGACAATAGGCTGATTGAATGGGTCATATCCTGTAATGGTTTCTTCGATAAGCTGGATTGTCATCCCTTTCATGATGTGAGCCCTCCTCCTGCCATATCTTCAACTGGCGAATGAGAGCCGATTGCATTACCGACTCCCAGCAGCCTCTTGTCATCCTTTGAAAAATAAAGCTCTCCTGTTGAGCCGTTTGATATAGTCCAGCTCTGTGCATACCCTAAGCCGCTCATGGACCCTTGAGTTGCTCCTACTGGAATCTCTAAATCAGAACCGGCCATCACTCTGCTTACCATGTTGACGGAAACTTCTTTCTTGATGGCATCAGACTTTCCGGCTGAAGTGCTGAATGAATCAATCATCAAAGCGGCTCGGTCCAGAAGACTTGTGCATGTATTCTGTTCGGTTGTGGTAAAGGTCTTACCAAGACGTGTCTGAACGTCTGTATATGTTGCGTATGCCATCTTTTATCTCCTTCCTTACTCCGGCCATTGAATCCGGCGAAGTAAATGACCGCATCCGGCTCTGGTATCTGTATAAATCGGAATACCATTATTTTTACAGTGCTCACAGAAATACAAGTCTTCCGACAGCATACCTCTATGAGCATCTGCATAATTAACCCAGTCATACCATGGATATTTAAGTCTCCGGAATACATCAGTCTTGATGAGTGCGCATCCCATGCCGCCGCCATGTATCTGTACTTTGTATTCTCCGCTTTCAATAAGCTGCTTCATCTCTTCCGCAGTATATTCTGATTCAAGAGGATAATTGTAATATAAATCTCCTCTTTCATCTTTGAGCTTACAGGCTGATACACGTCCGGTATAAACATTATCTGCATTCCTATGAGCATAATATCCAAGGCATACTTCCTTTGCATCTTCGAGCATATTCAGAAGTACATCCTTAGGAAGTGTCACGTCATTATCTACCATAAGAACATAATCCACGCCCTTATCAATAGACATCTGCGCTATACGGTTTCTGGCTGTCGCACAATCATAACCTCTGACAAACTCAAATATGCATTCATGCCCTCCACGTTCCAGATTATAAATCGACCTGAAAGTATCCGGCGTTATATTTTCAAAAGTTGGTACTGCTATCAGTATCTTCATAAAAGCTCCTTTATCAGTTTGACTACCCTCTCAGTAGAATGTCCGTCACAAGCCGCTGCAGTAATCTGCCTGCACCTTATGTCTTCCTCTCTCGGGGTATCAGCATTCCTGATCAGATTTACAAGGTTCATTTCATTTGTACAATATCGAGAAGCATATCCCTTCGGATATTCCAGATACATACCTCTTGTAGCAAGGTAGCCCTCCTGTTTCTCAAAGAGGACTACCGGCTTTTCAAGAATGTGAGCATCCATAAGTATTGAGCTGTAGTCCGTGATAAGAACGTCACAGTCAACGAGATATGGTTTGGAAGGTAAGTCTGAAGACACTTCAACAATATGCTTATACTCTCCATTCAGGAGATGTTTAGTTATCATGTGAGGCTTCACCACAAGCAGTTCATCATCAGTGAGCTGTGAATCTATCCATTCCCAGTCAATGAATGCCATCGAGGTTTCTTCCCTGCCTCTATAGGTCGGAGCGTATAGATATGAGCGTTTTCCGGCAAGAAATGTATTGCCATCGCCCTTCTTTACTCCGAAGTAGGCATCTGTCCTTGGCATTCCAAGCGGAAGGACCCGTGACGGATCCACACCACTCTGTCTGGCCGTAATATCAATCATCGCCTCACTTGTCGTAATCACATACGTGAGAAGTGAAGCATTGCGCCTGTTATGATACGGATGCGGCTGATCAAGCCCGAAGGTCTTTCCTCCGCTTATCCCGTGACCTATCATTATGGCTTTGCCCGGAGAGACTGATATAAACTCATCAGTCACTCTCAGGCTGAACCTTTCTGAAGTCAGTTCCAGATTATGCTTCCAGGGATTGACCTGAATAAAAGCTTTCTCTCCGTCATAAGCATCATAAACAGCTTTGATATTCTCAGCTCTTTCCAATGATTTTCCACTCGTGAATAAAACCATCTATTAACCCTCAGCTCCTGTTGCGCCTGTAGCACCTGTAGCACCAGTAACTGTAGCAGTAAGCTTGTTGAATACAGCTGTATCAGCTCTGAAGCCGATTTCAATCTCAGCTCTAACTGCAAACATGTTCTGCTGGAAGAGGTTGATTGTGCTGCCATTAGCAAGTGTAAGAGTAGCTTCTTCAGACACGCTGATGTCAACGCCATTAACAACTCCGTACATTGCCTTTGTCCAGTCACCTACGAAACCTACTGTTGCAGGATCTGCTGGTGTTGAACCAGCAATGTAAGCTCCCTTTGAAAGCTTAGTAGGTGCACCAAGGATCATCGGTATAGCACCCTCTGCTACGCTGTTAATGAAGAGTGGTCTCTTATCCTCATCTCTTGCTCTGAGAAGGATTCCCTTTGCCTGTGGTGATATAGCGTAACCATTTACGATACCGCCATGAACTGAGATGTCTGTATCAGCTGCAACAAGTCCGATGTATGCATCTGTATCTGCCACTGCATTATAATCAAGGCTCTGAGCTGTAACGCTTGCAAGTGTGTCGAAATCACTACCAGGTGCCGCTGTGCCACCGAATACAGTGTTATCGAACTTAGCAGCGAGAACGTAAGGAAGTCTCTGAATGAGTGCATCATAAAGAGATGCATAATCTCTCTTGAACTCATTTGAGAATGGCTCGATAACTGCGAGCTTATATCCTCTCATTACCTTTGTTGAAAGCCCTGGATTAGATACCGGCTTTGCTGCTGTCTCACCTACCCAAGCTGCTTCTGGATCACTTGTGATCACCGGAATAGTTACTCCGTTACCAGGAAGAGTGATCTGTCTTGCAAGCTGCATTACTGCAGAGCCTTCCTGTGTCTTCTGAATGATTTCACTTGCCACGTCTGTTGGAAGTGAGATGTTAGATCTGTTTGTGTTAACTCCTGACATTTTCTTTTCCTCCTTATGTCAATTCTTATATTTTCTTTTGTATCCAATCAGCGAACTGCTGACTGGTAGTGTTCTTGGAAGTTGCATGAATCTCGCCACTGTCCTTAAGCAGTGGATAGTTATAAGTCTTGGCAAATTCAATGATTCCCTTCGCCAAAGCTTTGCAGTCTTCCTCGTTATCGGCTATAAGTAATGAGACCGGCACGCCTGTCTTCTGAGAGATTTCCGACTTCATGGTATTAAGGGCTTCTGCTTCCTTTAGACTGTTTAATTCAGCCTCCAGCTTCTCAGCTCTCTCCGTGGCCTTCTGAAGCTCCATCTTAGCTGCCTCGCCATTCTCGGCCTTCTCCTTAAGAGATGCATAATCTTCATACTTAGCACGCTCTTTCTTTACTCGTTCTGACACAACCTTGTTGAGCTCGTCCTGAGTAAAGGTCTTAGTTTCTTTTGCCTCAGATTCCTGAGTAGTAGTTTCCTGTGTGTTTACAGTTTCATCCATTTCGGATACCTCCTTAAGAGTTTGATATTCCTCGTTTTAAAGGCACGAGTTGCCAGATTGTATTAAAAAAGCACCTCAATGGGTGCTGATTTATTGATTTATTCAGTTTCCGTGTCATTTCCGACTCGTTTCGCATAGGCAATCCGTTTCTGCTCATTGATTTGGTCTTTTTCCTTCGCATAACGCTGTCTTCGGAGTGTATTTGCCTTTTCTGCCATGGTTCTGCCTTCCGTATCATAATACAGGCTTTCATTGGGCTTATATCCTTGTACTGTCGTGTCAGAATCAAACCTAATCACGAACTGGCAATCGCAATTGGAATGAATATGCTCCGCATGATTACCCTTGAGCACTTCCTTGGATGCCTTTTGCCATCCATTAGCAGATAACAATTCGCAATATGCACAAGAATCGCCTGTGCCTACCCATGCCCACTCAGCTCCATCACGGATTGCATTCTGCATGGTGGTATCAGCTCCTGCCTGTTTAACCATTCTTCCGACAATGTTGGATATATAATCCGCATTCTGAGAGAAGGTCGATGCACCATATATTGCCTTGCTGACCTCTCCAATGGTTGCCGTTTCCGCAACAACAGCCGAAGGAACAGCCACACCGCTTGCCTCTGCAATACTGTCATACATAAGAGCCGAAAGTGAAGCTGATGCCTCGCCATACTTCGTGCTTATCTGATATGCCTTGGCAATTGCCGCCTCAAATTCAATAGCTTGATAACCGCCTTGTGATGCAATCCAAGACTCCATCTCGGCACTTGCCTGTTTGGACAGCTTAGACATAGCGTTCCGATATCTATTCCACTGGTTCTTCCGTATTAGCATTTAATCCCAACTCCTCTAATATATCCATTCCTCTTGCCCGGGCTTCCTGACTCTTAATCCTCCTGATTTCTGCCTGGTCAAATCCAATCATCTCCAGGAATGTATCTGTACTTGCAAATCCTTCCCTTGCTGAAGCTATCTTGATGGCTGCATCTGCAGTAATCGAAACACTTGGCATCGCCGGATTCTTGAAATGAGCTATTACATCCTTCTGCTCATCTGTAAGTGAATCGTATGATTGATTATTGACTATCGCCGTTGCCATCAGAGCTATATTCCGAAGAGCATTTCCGTTATCCTGGTTAAGCTGCTCTGCCATCGCAATAAGCGTCTGGCTCTGAGCAAGTATCGCATCAGAGCTTGTCGGATTCGCATCATTCACAACACCGGTATCTGTTACAGACAGCCCTGTTGCCGCACTGAACTGTGTAGCAAGGATTCTGACCATTTCAACATGCGGAGTGATTGAGCCCTGCGGAAGCTGTCCGAATACCGGATTGGAACCGGTCTCAGGATTCCATGTTGAGGCTATAATTGAGCCAACATACTGCTTGAACTTCTGATTAATGACCGCATCATACTGTTCATCCGTGATTCCCATGAGGTACTTCTGAGGACTTGTGGCAAATTCCAAACCAATCGTTGCGTTTGCTATGGTTCTGACATAGCCATCTATGAGCCTTCTTATCGGTTCCTTAATCCTTGACCTACCAAACGGTTTATTGCTCGTGGCATTCCAAATCAGAGCTTCCATGAGCGGTCTGCCCATCTTGTGAGGCATGTATTCCGCATACCACTGCTGTCTTTCTCTCTTGATTACATAAACCGCATCTTTGGTGTAATAATTTATCAAGCTCGGAACCCAATTAAGGGAATCCTTCTCATCCTGTACGGAATCAATGATGGCAAAGCCGCACTTGATACGCCCTTTCTCGCCGTCCCAGAGTGCTGCAGCGGTCCTCGGTGAATGGAATCGTATCTTACAGCCAATCTCCACATCCCTTGCAAGGGTTGCAAAGGTACAGCCATACTTCAATTCATCCCTACATGCCTTGGCATATTCCGAAATAAGCGCATTATCAATGATTATCTTATCCAGATCAGATACATCGTCTCCGTTTGCTCCAACAAAACCATCAAACATTGACCTTGCCGCAAGTACATCAACTGTCTTGGCTCCCCATGAGCATCCAACCTCAAGTTTTCTGACACCATCAGGAAGCGCAAGCCCAAGGTTGACATCATTCAGAGTAATCTTGCCCTCATAATACTTGTCCTTTTCCTTGTTTTTGGAAGCATGATAATTGAATAGATTAACAAGCTTATCCCAATCCTCGTATTCAGTTTCCGGAAATCCAATAATTTTGTTTGCTGAAATATTAAACTGCATTTCTCTTTCCCTTTCATCCGATTCTCATCTTACGCTTCGGATCCCTTTTACTCGTTTTCGCTCCCCAGAGTGCGAGAGCGCATGCTTCAATCGGTGTTGAATCATCTCCACCAAAGCCCCAGCCGCCGCTTATAGGCCTTTTGACGGAACTCAGAGCACTATCTCTGAGCATTTCCTGTTCACTGAACCACGTTAGCGTACTTTCATTAAGCGAATCCATCATCAAGCTTACGGCGGCTATCACATTCTTCGAGTTCGGCACTATAACCGAATCTTTATACTTCCATGTACCCCTAATCTTATCAACAAGTACATCCACTCCATTCCTGCCATCAATGACAACACATGAAGCTTCTGTATACCTTACGTTGAGCCAATCCGCTAACCATTGAGTACCTAATCCCATCGGTTCTCTCTTGATCAGGGAAATCCTCGCAGGACCTATCTTCGGAATCACCGCTCCACAGAGACACACTTCCGAACCATCCGAACTGAACTTCACTCCGTAAGCTGTCTTGCCTTCCGGTTTCGGTTCTTCTGATCTGCAAGAATCCCATAACTTTTCTGGAATTGCATAATTTAATACAACTCCATTTCTAGGCATAAAGCCTAAATGTTCTCTTGCAAAAGTATCAGGTGACATATTTAACGAGTCCTTCACAAGCGCAGATTCCAATAATTGAAACCCCAAGGATGGATTCGTTTTATACCATCGGTCTTTATTTGAAATATCTCCAACTTCAGATTCACTCCATTCTGATAAACATGATCCTCTTTCAGGAGAGTCATGAAACTTTTTGACAGCTCTTGAAAATATCAGACCTTTATTTCCTAAATCTGTCGGGGGTGTTCCCATTAATATTGTTTGTGGAGATCCACTTGGAGCTGCTGAGTTCAATGGAGCAAGTGAAGCATCTTGTTCCTCTGTATACGATTGAGCTTCATCAACAACAACTAAGTCAAATGTGCCACCACGGCCCATATCAGAACTATTTCCTCTTGTTCTGAACTCAATATGTCCTCCATTTGTTAGATCAAGAACCATTTGACCAGCACTTACTGTGTAATGGTCAACTAAAGCATTCAGTTCTGGGTATTCTGCATATGGATCGTTTTTCCTGGTGCCAAATTTCTTTCTTAATCGGTCAAATGCCTTCTTTGCAGTTTGAAACTCTTGAGCGGTATGTAGAATTTGTTCTCCTCGTTTGATTAAGCCCCATGTCTCACGAGGATCGGAAACACCAGTCTTTCCATTTTGTCTCGGCACTTCTAAAACGCAATAACTATGAATAAGTCTTCCTGTATCATCTATTGCCAACCAATCTTCCAGCACTCCTTCTTGCCATGGATGTGGTATCAGATCATAACTTGCTGACAACATGGCAGCATATTTACCTTCAGACTTCTCATATTTCTCTGCATAGCGAAATGTCGGGATCTGATTGCCGGTTCTATTCATTCGCTGCATTCAATATCTTGAACAATGGTGTTTCTGATTTAATCTCACTATCACGAGATTCAAGGGCTTTCAATCTGTCCACCATTTCAAACATTCCAGTAACTAGTGGTTTTATGTCTCGACCGCTATCTGTCATATCTAAAACTTTCGCATATTTTGCGATTGCAGCTCTTACTGCGCCTATCTCGCCTTCCTCTCTCCAAGCCTTCTCAACAGACTCAGGAGTAGAATCTTTAGGCTGTTTATACTTTGGCATAATGCCACCTCCTTATTCCATAAGTTTTCTGTCCTCATGTACGACTTCATATTCATATATAAGCGTTTTATCATCTAATACTTTTGATTTGCGGTATTTGTTTTGCAATATATTTCCAACGGTAGTCTGCGCTATCCCTAACTTATTAGCCGCTTCTTTTTGGCTCAAAAATTTGTCGATCACATTTTTTTTGCCATCTATTAACAGAATTACCGGCTTTGTGACAGTTCTACATGGTTCTATTTTATCGGGAGCGTTTTTCCCATATCGCCACATATATCCTCCAGCTTGTAAATTTCTCTTTGGGTCGCACAAAGCACCATTAATGCGCCTGTTTGATATTCCTGTTTTTAAATATGCGTCATATGCTGACTCGTATTCAGCTATCTTGTTTCCTAACAAATCGTATTGAGTGATGTGTCTGCCTTGTTTTTTCTGCAATACATCTCGCGCCTTGCTCGTATCTGGTGGATTTGTCTTATATCTTTTTTTCAGACCAGCAGATATATTTTTCTTTGACTCTTCACTGTAACGATAATCTCGCGATCCACCAGACTGACAATTATATCCATATCGTCTGTCTGTACTCTTATATAAGCTGATATAATACTTTTCATAAAAATCTGCGGCTTCTTTGAATAAATCGTCTTTTAGAACCTCGTGCTTGATGTTCTCCCAACCATATTTTTCGATTGCTTTCCAAAACCATCCATGATGATGACAGGTATATCCCTTGCCATTAGCCTTCCAACGATCTTGCGTTGTCTTTTTTGTCTGCCCAATATATACCTTTCCATTAGGTGCAGTATGTTTATAAACTATGTATTTGTCCATGTATTACCTCCCTTTGGCAATATTCCTGAGTAAAGGCTCAGAAATCGCTAGGGTTGCGACTTGTCGTGTAGCTATCACTATCTGAGCCATAATTAT
>OCTW011594047.1_pt1 | contig 34705 bp, 28 predicted proteins | sample 1539671 | NCBI WGS metagenome assembly OCTW01 (sample SAMN02144230, study PRJEB22623) | gut metagenome | biome: sheep rumen | host: Ovis aries | place: New Zealand
TACCTCGCCGACACCATCGAGAACGCCGATTTCCTCATTCCCGAAGGAGAATATGTCCTCGATATCACCTGGTCACCCAAGTTCAAGAAACCCCTCCCGCAGATCATGGATGTTCCCGAACGAGACGGCATCCGCATCCATATGGGCACCAAGCCTGAACACTCCACCGGCTGTATCCTTGTGAACTTCCGGGCTATGCAGATAGTTAATTCGTTTATTAAAGTAACCCAATACCTCGAAGAAGATGAGAAAGCTATTATTCGTATCGTTAGCGCTTAGCGCACTCGCCATCGGCGTCTGTAGTTGCAAGGCGTGGCGCACTGTCTCCACCTCTGCTACCTACGTCCAGCAGACCGACTCCACCGGCAGAAACTCCGCCACTATCTCTACCAAAACGGTAGAGGAGTACCAAGGCGTGAAGAAAAGGTAAAACCCCTCTCCGGCTCTCCTCTCGTAGAGGGTGTAAACGTATGTACCCCCCTCCCTTGAGGGGAGGGTTGGGGTGAGGTTTCTAAAGACGTAAAGCCCTCGCGTCTATAAAGAATGAGTTCGTAACATTAGTGTGAAACCTAAACCTTAACTACTATGGCAAAAGTAAAATGGGCAAAAGGTATTGACTATGTTTCAGGCCTTTTGTCGAGCCGTCCGAAGAAAGGTGTTCAGCACAGCGACCACAGCAATGCTCTCTTGGCTACCCACCGTGTAGCGCCGACGTCCAACCCCGTCTGCACGCGTATCTACATGGTAGGCGCGTACAACCGCAGCACGCAGCCGTCCGCCAAGGAGTTGGCTATCCGTGAGCGCTTCACCGAGGTGCGCGCGATGGTAGCGACCCGCCGGAAGGATCTGAATAAGATCTCGCAGGACCAGCTGGACTTCATTGCCCAGAAGGACCTCGCCACCGGCAAAAAGACCATGACCGCCTACCTGTGGAAGGTATGCGGCGCAGAGTACGACACCGCCCACAACGGCTAATGCGCCAGAGGCGCTGTTTAGCGCAAGCGGAGCTCGTTGTTAAGCGAGCTCCGCTCTGTGTAGCGGACTTTTACTTCCGAGTTTGGCGAATCGCATATTTTCTCAGTAGGTGAAATATAGATAATAACAAAACAACATACTCGGATCATCCAGCGCCTTACGGCGTCAGCCGCTAACGCGGAAAGCGCTAAAGCGGACGCTCATCTTGCTTTTGACAAGTTAAGTTAGCAAAACAAAAATACTTCTCTTTTCTTCTCAAAAAAATTGCAGGATTGATTTTTTTTTTATACCTTTGCACTCGATTTTTGATACTGCTTCCTAACGGGAGTATAAACGTTATAAATCGATATGAGTCTGTTCGGAAAGATACGAATCCCCGGTTTGCTGGATATGCATGTGCATTTCCGTGAGCCGGGTTTCGCTTATAAAGAGACGATCCTCTCGGGTAGTCAGGCAGCCGCCTGCTCGGGGTATAGTGACGTTTTTACGATGCCTAATGTGCTTCCTGCGCCAGATAGTCTTGATCACCTCTCTGTTCAGAAGGCTCTTATTGCGCGCGACAGCCTCATTGGCATCCATCCGTATGCAAGTATCACCCTCGGCCAACAAGGCGAGGGTGAACTCGTTAATATAGAACAGTTATCGCCGCTGGTACCGGGTTTTTCGGACGACGGACGAGGGATCCAGGACGAAGGATTGATGCGTGAAGCAATGCAGCGGATCGCAGCGGCTGATAATATGATCGTGGAGCATTGTGAGGTGAACAGTCTCCTCCGAGGCGGTTATATCCACGACGGCGCATACGCACGAAAACACGGTCACAAAGGCATTTGCTCCGAGAGCGAGTGGCGGGAGATAGAACGTAACATCCGTCTGAGCGAAGAGACCGGATGCCGGTTGCATATTTGCCATATCTCTACCAAGGAGAGTGTACAACTCATCCGAGACGCTAAAGTTAGCGGTATTCCTGTGACATGCGAGACAGCACCGCATTACCTGTTGCTGAACGACCGGATGCTGCAAGAGGACGGATGCTGGAAAATGAACCCGCCAATCCGTGATGTAGCTGATCAAATGGCGCTTATAGCAGGAATATCAGACGGCACGATTGATGTAATCGCAACGGATCATGCGCCGCATAGTGCAGAGGAGAAGAGCCGCGGCTTGGCCGGAAGTGCTTTTGGTATAGTGGGGCTCGAGACGGCTTTCCCGTTGTTATATACTTATTTGGTCAAACCGGGGGTAATCACGATGGAACGCCTTATAGAATTAATGTGTACGCGTGGGCGCGAGATAACAGGACTGGCGGAGGATAGTTGGGCAACATTCGATTTGGACGCGCATTATACAATAGACCCCGGGCAGTTTGTGTCCAAAGGAAAGAGCACACCGTTTGCCGGCTGGGAGGTATATGGGAAATGTGTCAAAAACGAAGTTCGGGGGAACGTCGTTTTTGAAATTGACAATTGACAATTGACAGTTGACAGTTGAAAGGAAATTGGCACATAGAAAGCAATGAGCGGATTGCGGAGAGAGTCTTCCGTATGGTTCTGCAAGGACGAACGGAGGGCATCGAACCCGGTCAGTTTGTAGAGATCGCCGTACCCGGTTGTTATCTGCGCCGCCCTATATCGGTAAGCGATATTGAAGGCGACCGGTTGACAATTATCTATAAGATAGTGGGTTCCGGCACTGCGCGTATGGCGCAGATGGCGACAGGTGAGGAGATCAATATGTTAACCGGATTAGGTCACGGATACGACCTGACACAAGGCGGAGATGAAGTGCTGCTTATCGGTGGAGGAGTAGGAGTGCCGCCGCTGATCTACGCAGCGAAGAGACTGCGTCAGACAGGCAGACAAGTGCGCGTGGTGATGGGCTTTAATACGGCAAAAGAGGTTTTCGGAGAGGAAGTGTTCCGCTCATTGGGATGCGATGTAACGGTTTGTACGATGGATGGCAGTTACGGCACGCAAGGGGTGGTGACCGATGTGATAGAGTCTCCGGCTCCTTATTATCTCGCCTGCGGACCGGTGCCGATGTTGAAAGCAGTGCTACACCATGTTGGAACCAACGGTCAGATGAGTATGGAAGAACGAATGGGATGCGGAGTAGGAATCTGTATGGGATGCACGATAGAAACCCAAGAGGGTTTCCGGCGCGTGTGCAAAGAAGGGCCGGTGTTCAATGCGGAAGAGTTGAAAGTTGAAAGTTGAAAATTGAAAATTGAAAGTTAAGTTAGGACATATTGAATTGCAGAATCCGGTTATTCCTGCCAGCGGGACTTGCGGCTTCGGTCAGGAGATGAGCGAATGGTTCGATCTCAACATCCTGGGAGCTATCGCAACCAAAGGCACGACGCGTGAACCGCGTTATGGTAATGCATTACCCCGTATAGCCGAGTGTCCCGCAGGACTGATCAACGCCATAGGGTTACAGAACCCCGGAGTGGATGAAGTCATTGCGCATGAGTTACCCGCATTGAGACAACTCTACCGCGGTCCGATCATCGCTAACATAAGCGGGTTCAGTATTGATGAATACGCGCATGTATGCGAGCGTATAGATAAGGAGACGGATGCTGCGATACTGGAACTTAATATCTCCTGTCCGAATGTACATAATGGCGGTATGGCATTTGGTACATCGCCGGAAGCAGCAGCCGAAGTGACCAAAGCGGTGAAAGCTGTTACGACCAAACCTGTATTTGTAAAACTGAGTCCGAACGTAACGGATATAGCCTCTATAGCTTGTGCATGCGTTGATGCCGGCGCAGACGGTCTTTGCCTTATTAACACAATGCTCGGCATGCGGATAGATATCCGTCGCCGCCAACCTGTGATAGCAAACCGATACGGCGGTTATTCGGGGCCGGGAGTGTTTCCGGTTGCCTTACGTATGGTGAACCAGGTGTACAAAGCATGTCCCGGTACGCCTATTATCGGATGCGGAGGTGTCGGAAGTGCAGAGGATGTGATTGAGATGATGATGGCAGGTGCATCGGCTGTGGAGATAGGGGCTGCCAACCTGCAGAACCCGATGGTTTGCCGCGAGATAATAGAAACACTGCCTGAGATTATGAAGCAGCTGAAGATAAACCATTTACAAGACATAATAGGTGTCGTATGAAAAGAGATGTGATCATAGCATGTGATTTCGCAAGTGCAGAAGCAACCTATGCGTTTCTGGACCGTTTCACGGAGGAGAAGCCTTTTGTCAAGATAGGTATGGAACTATATTACGCAGAGGGGCCTTCTGTCGTGCGTGAGTTGCGCAGAAGAGGACATAAAATCTTTTTGGATCTCAAACTGCACGATATTCCCAATACCGTACAGAAAGCGATGGCGGTACTATCACGGTTAGAGGTGGATATGGTGAATCTGCATGCTGCCGGCACGAAAGCTATGATGGAAGCTGCTTTGAAGGGCTTAACCCGAGAGGATGGTTCACGACCGATTTTGTTAGCCGTAACCCAGCTGACTTCAACCAGCGAGGAAAGAATGCATGACGAACTGCTCATCAGCGGATCAATTACCGACTGCGTATGCCATTATGCCCGTCTGGCATATGAGGCAGGTCTGGATGGCGTTGTGTGTTCGCCACTCGAGGCAGGAATGGTCAAAGAACAATGCGGCAAGGATTTTCTGACAGTAACGCCCGGTATCCGTTTTGCCGACGGACAAGCAGGAGATCAGGTGCGAATCACTACTCCGGCGCGCGCCAAAGAGATAGGAACGGACTTTATTGTAGTAGGACGTCCTATTACAGCGGCAGAAGATCCGGTGGAAGCTTATCGGAAATGTATGAGAGAGTTTGGAATAGAAAGTTAAAAGTTGTAATATGGAAGGATTAAGTAAAAAAATTGCAGCAGATCTGCTGCGGATCAAAGCGGTTTTTCTGCGGCCCGCTGAACCTTTTACATGGGCAAGCGGTATTAAGAGTCCGATTTATTGCGACAACCGTTTGACATTGAGCGACGTCTCGGTGCGCGAAGATGTAGAGAACGGTTTGGCAGAACTGATTCGCACATTTTACCCCCGGGCGGAAATATTGATGGGTACTTCCACGGCCGGCATCGCACATGCCGCAATCACTGCGACAAAACTGAATCTGCCGATGGGTTATGTGCGTTCCGGGGCTAAAGATCATGGCCGACAGAACCGGATAGAAGGCAAACTGATACCGGGGCAGAAAGTGGTAGTGGTAGAGGACCTGATATCTACTGCAGGCAGTTGCCTTGAGGTAGTAGAAGTGCTGCGGGAAGCAGGCGCAGAGGTGTTAGGCATCGTATCTATCTTCACCTATGGCATGAGAAAAGGAATAGACCGGTTGGCAGAAGCTCAAGTGGAAAACCATAGTCTGAGCAACCTTGATATTCTCGCCGAAGTGGCGGAAAAAGAGGGATATATTTCCGATAAAGAGAAACACGAACTGATACAATTTAGAAATAACTTATGAGACATCTGTTAGACTCGACCGATCTCACAACCCAAGAGATAGAGAAAATCGTTCTGCGGGCATTGGATATCATTGCACATCCGCAACAGTATGCAGAGGCTTGCAAAGGCAAGAAATTAGCTACGCTTTTCTATGAACCGAGTACGCGGACACGCCTTAGTTTCACGGCTGCCATGATGGAGTTAGGCGGTCAGGTATTGGGTTTCAGTGACGCCCGTTCGTCCTCGGTAAGCAAAGGAGAGACGGTTGCTGATACGGTGCGTGTAGTGAGTGCTTTTGCCGATATTATCGCTATGCGCCATTATAAAGAAGGCGCGCCGCGGGTGGCAAGTGAGTTCAGCCGTATTCCGGTCATCAACGCCGGCGATGGCGGTCATAGCCATCCAACGCAGACAATGACAGACCTGTTGACAATCCGCCGTGAGTTAGGCCGGTTCGACCATTTGACTATAGGTCTATGCGGTGATCTCAAATATGGTCGTACCGTACATTCGCTTATCAAGGCTATGCGGCGGTATGAAGGTGTTCATTTTGTCCTCATAGCGCCGAAAGAGTTAGCTTTACCGGATTATATGAAGGCTGAGTTAGGCAATGCTTATACAGAGGTTTCCACGCTCGAAGAAGCGATGCCGGTAGTAGATGTACTTTATATGACCCGTGTGCAACAGGAGCGTTTTGCCGACAAGGACGAATACGAACGGCTCAAAGATTCGTTTATTTTGGACGAGCGCCTGATGGAACTCGGCAAACCATCAATGATTGTATTGCATCCGCTCCCACGCGTGAATGAGATCACGGTTGGTGTGGATAAAGACCCGCGTGCCGCTTATTTCCGCCAAGTGGAGAATGGCAAATACGTGCGTAAAGCCATCATATATACCTTGCTGAGCGATGAATATATGCATGCCGAACCGACAGGACACCATGGCGAAACAAGTTCATGTGCCTGCCATAACGATCGTTGTATTGCTACAACCGAACCCGTAGAGCAGAAATCCTACATCGATGCGGACGGCGTGAAACGTTGTTTCTATTGTGATCATATGTTGTAACATCTAAAACCTACCGATATGTATCAAGACCGAATTATGAAAGAAGGACTGACCTTCGATGATGTATTGTTAGTTCCCGCTTATAGCGAAGTGCTGCCGCGCGAGGTATCGCTCAACGGCCGGTTCTCACGTCATATAGGGCTAAATATCCCAGTAGTAAGTGCCGCTATGGATACGGTAACCGAAGCACCTATGGCTATCGCTATCGCCCGCGAAGGTGGGATAGGTGTGATCCATAAGAATATGTCTATCGCTGAGCAAGCGGCACAAGTTCGCCGCGTCAAAAGGGCAGAGAATGGCATGATTGCTGATCCCGTGACGATATTTGAAAATCAGACTATTGGTGATGCACTCCAACTCATGGGGGAAAACCATATTGGAGGTATTCCTGTAGTGGACGAAAGACATGTGCTGGTGGGTATCGTGACGAACCGTGATTTGAGGTTCGAGACCGATATGCAACGCTCTATCAGCGAAGTAATGACCCGAGAAAATCTCGTGACGATCGCTTCTACCGATAATAAAACAATCATGGATGCGCTTCAAACCCACAAGGTAGAGAAACTGCCGGTAGTGGATAAGAACGGAAAACTGATAGGTCTTGTGACATACAAAGATATCACCAAGTTGCGCGACTATCCTAATGCCAACAAAGACGCCAAAGGGCATCTGCGATGTGCGGCAGGGGTAGGTATCACACCGGATTATATGGATCGTGTGGATGCATTGGTGAAAGAACATGTGGATGCCGTTGTATTAGACTCCGCTCACGGACATAGCCGTAACATTGTCAATGCCCTGCGTGCTATCAAAGCCAAATATCCGGAGTTGGATGTCGTGGTAGGCAATATAGCTACAGCGGAGGCGGCAAAATATCTGTTGGACAACGGTGCAGACGGAATAAAGGTTGGTATCGGGCCCGGTAGTATCTGTACAACGCGTATTATCGCGGGGGTAGGTGTGCCGCAGTTGACTGCGATCTTCGAGGTAGCGGAAGTGTTGAAAGGAACGGGTGTGCCGTTGATTGCGGACGGTGGTCTGCGTTATTCCGGTGATGTAGTCAAAGCATTGGCTGCCGGAGGAAACAGCGTGATGTGCGGTTCGATGTTCGCCGGTACGGACGAAGCACCGGGCGATACAATCATCTTCAACGGACGTAAATTCAAGTCATACAGAGGTATGGGCAGCATAGAAGCAATGAAAGCCGGAAGTGCCGACCGTTATTTCCAGGGAGGAGAGAGTAATGTATCCAAACTGGTGCCGGAAGGTATAGCCGGACGTGTGCCATACAAAGGCAGTGTGTGCGAGACAATATACCAACTGATAGGCGGTTTGCGCTCCGGTATGGGATATGTGGGCGCGCATAATTTAGAGGAACTGCGTCAAGCCAAATTCGTGCGCATCACATCAGCCGGTATGTTTGAAAGCCATCCGCATGACATCACGATTACCTCCGAGGCTCCTAATTATTCACAGCAATAACCCCACGAAGGAATGCAGAAAATTATCATTTTGGATTTCGGTAGCCAGACGACTCAACTGATAGGTCGCCGCATACGCGAACTGAATACGTTTTGCGAGATACTGCCGTATAATAAATATCCGGAAGACGATCATGATGTCATTGGCGTGATTTTGAGCGGATCACCCCTAAGCGTCTATCAGGACGATGCATTTCATATCGATCTGAGCGGTATCCGGGGCAGGCTTCCGATACTGGGAATATGTTACGGTGCACAACTGATCAGCCATATGTATGGCGGTAAGGTAGAGAGCGCCGGAACGCGTGAATACGGACGGCAGAACCTTCAATATATAGACCGCAAGAATCCGCTTTTCAAGGGCTTTGACGAGCATTCACAGGTATGGATGTCGCATGGTGACAGTATCACACGCCTGCCGGAAGGCGCTACCTGTATCGCTTCTACAGAGACCGTGGCGAATGCTGCCTATTGTATTCCCGGAGAGCACCCTATATTCGGTACTCAGTTTCATCCGGAAGTATTCCATACATTGCAAGGTACTTTGCTGTTGCGGAACTTCGTGGTTGATGTATGTGGATCAAAGCAGGAATGGAGTGCTGATGCTTTCGTGGAGACGACGGTTAAGGAACTGCGCGAACAGATAGGAAACGACCGTGTGATATTAGGTCTCTCTGGCGGCGTTGATTCATCGGTAGTAGCCGTGTTGCTCCACCGCGCTATAGGCAACCGGTTGACTTGTATCTTTGTTGACCATGGTATGCTGCGCAAAAATGAGTTCCGCGATGTAATGCGTGATTATGAGGGACTTGGGCTGAATGTGACAGGCGTGGACGCAAGTGATAAGTTTTTGAGTGACCTTGCCGGTATCAAGGATCCCGAACAAAAAAGAAAGATTATAGGCCGCGATTTTGTAGAAGTCTTCAATGCGGAAGCCAAGAAAATCACGGACGCCAAATGGCTCGCGCAAGGAACAATCTATCCCGACCGTATTGAGAGTCTGAATATAACAGGCAAAGTGATAAAAAGCCATCATAATGTTGGAGGCCTGCCTAAGGAGATGCACCTTCAGCTCTGTGAACCGATTAAGTGGCTCTTCAAAGACGAAGTGCGCCGTGTGGGACGTAGTTTAGGAATGCCGGAGCACTTGATCACACGTCATCCTTTCCCGGGACCGGGACTGGCGGTTCGTATTCTGGGGGATGTAACACGAGAGAAAGTACGAATCCTGCAGGAGGCGGACGCAATATACATCAATAATCTCCGCGAAGCCGGACTATATGATAAGATATGGCAGGCGGGGGCTATCCTGCTGAGCGAAGTGAGATCCGTAGGCGTGATGGGCGATGAACGGACGTATGAGAACCCGATAGCGTTGCGTGCTGTGACATCCAGCGATGCTATGACAGCAGATTTCGCACACATCCCGTATGAGGTGCTGGCGAAGATAAGTAATGAGATTATTAATAAAGTGAAGGGAGTGAACAGAGTATGTTACGACATCTCGTCCAAACCACCCTCCACAATAGAATGGGAATAATAATATGAAAGTAGGAGTTATTATGGGTTCTGCCAGCGACCTGCCTGTAATGCAGGCGGCTATCGATACCCTCGAAAGTTTTGGTATTGACGTTGACAAACGTGTTATTTCTGCTCATCGTGCGCCGCATGCATTGATGGAATGGGCTGAGAGTGCCGAGGATCGCGGTCTGCAAATTATCATTGCCGGAGCAGGAGGTGCTGCGCATTTGGCAGGTGTCATTGCCGGATTGACGCAACTGCCGGTGATCGGGGTTCCTGTTCGCTCTAAGACCCTTGACGGTTTGGATAGTCTGCTATCAATGGTACAGATGCCTAGCGGAATACCTGTGGCTACCGTAGCTATTGACGGCGCAAAGAATGCAGCTCTGCTGGCTGTAAGTATCTTGGCTTTGCAGGATAGGGACCTGCGCGAAAAATATATTGATTTTCGTCGCCAACAAACAGAAAAAGTATTAGCTACCGTTATCTGATATGAACAAAAGGCTTTTTGTTGAGAAAAAAGAAGGATTTCGCGTAGAAGCAGAGAGTCTGCGTCGCGAACTGAACGAGAATCTGCAGATGCATATCCGGCATATGCGCTACCTATGTGTGTATGATTTATTCGGGTTTAGCGACGAGTTGCTGGAGCAAAGCAAATTCAGTGTCTTTGGCGAGATTGTAACCGATACCGTGACCGAATCGGTCTGTCTGGACGGCAAACAATACCTGGCTGTAGAGTATATCCCGGGCCAGTTCGATCAGCGTGCTTCGTCGGCTATTGACTGCGTTCATCTGATTGACCCGAATGCAGATATAGATATCCGTTCGAGCCGTTTGCTGATTTTCGAAGAACTGATGACAGAGGATGAAATGGCGAGAATACGTCATTATTACATCAATGCGGTTGAAGCCCGTGAAAAAGACTTGAATATTCTGGAGCGACAGCAGACCGCAGATGTGAAGCCCCTTGTCTCCTTGGCAGGATTTACTACTATGCCGAGAGAGAGGTACGCCGATTTCTGCAAGCAATGGGGATTGGCAATGAATGCGGATGATTTATCCTGTGTCGTTGATTATTTCAGCAAAGAGCATAGAGACCCGACAGAGACGGAACTGCGTATTCTTGATACTTATTGGTCCGATCATTGCAGACATACGACATTTACTACGATTCTGAAGGATATAGAAATAGAGGATTCTTTCATTAAATCGGATATATCGCAGACTTTGGACAGCGTCCGCCGTATTCGCACGGAGTTGGGACGAGAAGAGAAACCTCTTTGCCTGATGGAACTGGCTACTATTGGTGCCCGTTATCTCAAGCAACAAGGTCTGCTGGATGACATGGAGGTAAGTGAGGAGAATAACGCCTGCTCAATATTCATAGATGTGGATGTGGACGGCAAGATAGAGCGTTGGTTGTTGCAATTCAAGAACGAGACCCATAATCATCCTACGGAGATAGAGCCTTTCGGTGGTGCCAGTACTTGTCTCGGCGGAGCGATACGTGATCCTCTGTCCGGACGTGCATATGTCTATCAGGCCATGCGGGTTACCGGTGCCGGTGATATCTATGCCCCTGTGAGCGAGACCTTAGCGGGCAAATTACCACAACAGATTATCTCGCGCAAAGCAGCTTCCGGCTATTCGTCATATGGAAACCAGATCGGTTTGGCAACTACGCATGTCAGAGAGATTTATCATCCTTCCTATGTGGCTAAACGCTTGGAAGTAGGTGCTGTAGTAGGAGCTGTCAAAGCGGATGCAGTCCGCCGCGAAACGCCGCAAGCCGGCGATGTCATACTGCTGCTTGGCGGAAGGACAGGAAGGGATGGTATCGGTGGTGCTACAGGATCCAGTAAAGAGCATACAGAGGCTTCGTTGGAGTCGTGCGGAAGCGAGGTGCAGAAAGGTAATGCGCCCGAAGAAAGAAAGATACAGCGTCTCTTCCGCCGTCGTGAAGTCACCAAACTGATTAAGAAATCTAATGATTTCGGAGCCGGAGGCGTGAGTGTGGCTATAGGCGAGTTAGCAGATGGATTGGATATCTATCTCGACCGCGTGCCGACAAAATATTCTGGTCTGAACCCCACAGAATTGGCTATCTCGGAGTCACAAGAACGTATGGCGGTAGTCGTGGAGAAAAAGGACCAAGAGGCCTTTGAGTTTTTCTGCCATAGGGATAATATAGAAGTGACGTATGTAGCTGATGTGACTGCTACAGGACGCATGCGCCTGTATTACAAAGGAGAAATGGTAGCTGATTTGAGTCGCGCGTTTATTGACTCGGCGGGGGCTAAGCACTATGCTCAGGCTACAATCATGCCGGTTAAAGATTGCAACCCGTTCCTTCAGCCGATTGCTGGTGCAAACCTTGAAGAACGTATGTGTAACGTAATGCGTTCGGCTAATGTAACGAGTCAGAAGGGATTGATAGAGGAGTTTGATGCTACGATAGGCCGCTCTACTGTCCTAATGCCTTTTGGCGGCAAGATGCAACGTAGCGAGACTCAGGTGAGCGTGCAGAAACTGCCTACTGACGGCTTTACGAATACAGCCTCCATAATGGCCTTCGGATATAATCCGTTCATCTCGGAATGGAGCCCTTATCATGGTGCAGCATATGCGGTCGTAGAAGCGTGCAGTAAAGTCGTAGCGGCAGGTGCTGACTACAGCCATATGCGGTTCAGTTATCAGGAGTATTTCGAGCGTATGACAGAAGACCGCCATAGCTGGGGAAAACCGCTCAGTGCACTGTTAGGCGCGCTGAAAATGCAAGTGGCGTTAGGTTTGCCGTCCATTGGAGGAAAAGACTCCATGTCCGGTACATTCGAGCATATATCTGTTCCGCCAACTTTGATCGCTTTTGGCATAACAACGGTACACGCGGACAAGGTCATAAGTACGGATCTGAAGAAAGCGGGCAATAGACTCTATCTGTTGCAGCATAAGCCGTTAGCTAATTATATGCCGGATACAGATCAACTGAAGCAGCTATGGACAGACACAGCAAAGGCTGTTCAATCCGGTCAGATTGTTTCTGCCTATGCTATCGGTTTTGGCGGTGTATGTGAGGCGCTGGCAAAAATGTCGTTCGGTAATGAATTAGGTGCTGATATCCGCATCAATGAAGAAGACCTTTACAATTACCAATACGGTAGTATTCTGGTAGAAGCGGCGGCAGAGTTATCCATCCCGGATGCTGTCCAATTGGGATTTGTGACGGATAGCGACAGTATTGTCATTAATGGCGTAGCAATTAAACGTGATGCCCTTTATGATGCCTGCACGGAGCCGTTCAGAAAAGTGTATCCGGCTACGATGGAGGCGCAGCATAAAGAATTAATGCCTGAATGTAAGACGCTTAAACAGCAAAGGACCCTGCCGATAGCGCATGAGGATATGAAAGGCAACACCCCAATCGTTTATATTCCGGTCTTCCCGGGAACGAACTGCGATTATGACAGTGCCAAAGCATGGCGCAGGGCAGGAGCGGAGGTGGAAGTAACAATCTTCCGTAATCTGACTGAGCAAGATGTGATTGCTTCGATTGACGAGATGGTCGCGTATATTGAGAAAGCGCAGATTCTGATGTTAGCCGGAGGATTCTCCTTAGGCGACGAACCCGATGGATCCGCTAAGTTCATTGTCTCGGTACTCAATAATAAAAAGGTGAGCCGTGCCATTGAGTCGCTCTTGGAGCGTGGCGGGCTGATTTTAGGCATATGCAACGGCTTCCAGGCGCTCATTAAATCCGGACTGTTGCCATACGGCAAGTTAGGACAAGTGACAACGGATAGTCCCACTTTGTTCCGCAATGATATCAACCGGCATGTCTCGCAGATAGTGACCACAACGGTTGCTTCTACCAATAGTCCTTGGCTTAAGGGAATGGAACTGGGAGACCTGCATAGTATCGCAGTGAGTCATGGCGAAGGTAAGTTAGTGATTAGTGGAACATTGGCGAAACAACTGTTTGAAAATGGGCAGGTGGCATTCCGTTATGCCGACCCGCGAACTGGACAACCCACAATGGAATCGCCTTATAATCCTAACGGATCGTGTTATGCTATAGAGGGCCTTCTTTCGCCTGATGGACAGATATTGGGTAAAATGGGGCATTCTGAACGTTGGGAGGAAAATGTATTTGCGAATATCGCAGGCAACAAATACCAACCGTTATTCGAAAACGCAGTTAATTATTTCAAGCACAAATAAACCAAATCTTTATGGCGCAGCATTATGAAGCAGCCGGCGTAAATCTGGAAGCCGGATATGAGGTTGTAAGTAGAATAAAATCGCACGTTCGTTCGACCGTTAGACCGGGATCTATGGGATCAATCGGGGCGTTTGGGGGGATGTTTGACCTCTCCTCTTTAGGCGTGAAAGAACCTGTTCTGGTTAGCGGCACGGATGGAGTAGGCACCAAGTTGAAAATCGCTTTTGCGATGGACAAACATGATACGATCGGTATTGATGCCGTAGCGATGTGTGTCAATGACGTGTTGGCACAAGGGGCTGAACCGCTTATTTTCCTTGATTATATCGCTACGGGACATAATATTCCCGAGCAGATAGAAGCAATAGTCAGTGGCGTAGCGGAAGGTTGCCGTCAGGCCGGATGTGCGTTGGTCGGTGGGGAAACGGCTGAGATGCCGGGCATGTATCAGAACGGCGAATACGATATCGCAGGATATACTACCGGAGTGGTTGAAAAATCGAAACTGATTGACGGCTCCGGAGTGAAAGTGGGTGATGTGTTAATAGGTATATCTTCCTCTGGAGTACATTCAAACGGCTATTCATTGGTGCGCAAGATAATTCGTGATGCGCAGCTTGACCTGAAAAAGGTATATCCCGAATTAGACGCTCAAAAAACTCTCGGAGAAGTATTGCTTACACCCACAAAGATTTACGTTAAACCGGTGCTGGAAGTGATCCGTAATTTGGATGTACACGGCGTGGCGCATATTACAGGAGGCGGATTTGATGAAAATATTCCGCGTATCTTCCAACCGGGACAGGGATTTTATATCAAAGAAGGCACTTGGGAGATTCTTCCTGTTTTCCGTTTTTTGGAAGAAAAAGGCCGGATACCGCACCGAGAGATGTTCAATATCTTTAATATGGGAATAGGCATGGTAATGGCTGTTTCAGAGTCGGATGCAGACAAAGTAAAGGAAATCCTAGACTTTGCAGGCGAAAAAGCACAGATTATCGGTCATGTTCAGGCCGGTGAAAACAGTATCGTAAGCAAAAACTAACAATATGGTACAAAAAAGAGCATTAGTGAGCGTCAGTGACAAAACTGGACTCGTCGAGTTTGTAAAAGGATTACAAGCTGCCAATTGGCAGATTATCGCCACCGGAGGCACACAGAAACTACTGGAAGAGAACGGAGTTAAAACCATCGGTATTAGTGAAGTAACAGGTTTTCCGGAGATATGCGATGGTCGAGTAAAGACCCTTCATCCCAAGGTACACGGCGCATTATTGGCACGCCGCGATGAACCTTCTCACATGGAGGCTTTGCAACAAAACGGAATAGGACTGATTGACTTGGTATGCGTTAATCTGTATCCTTTCCGCCAGACGATTGCCAAAGAGGGGACTACCATGGAGGAAGCAATTGAGAAAATTGATATCGGCGGTCCGTCTATGCTTCGCTCGGCAGCCAAGAACTGGAATGATGTTACGGTGGTATGTGATCCGGATGACTACACCCGTGTACTGAGTGAAATACAAGCGGAAGGAAACACCAAGAAGGAGACCCGGCTTGAACTGAGCGCCAAGGCATATACACACACTGCAGAATATGATATGTGCATTGCCACCTATATGCGCAAAGCTGCCGGACTGAACGAGAAATTGTTCTTGGAATACGATCTCAAACAAGGCCTGCGCTACGGTGAAAACCCGCATCAGGATGCTAAATTCTATGCTGCAATGGAGCAAGTGTCGTATTCATTGGCTTCGGCCAAACAACTTCACGGCAAAGAGCTTTCCTACAACAATATTCAGGACGCCAATGCTGCGCTGAATATAGTGCGTGAGTTTGGTCAGACGCCTTTCTGCGTAGGCCTCAAACATATGAACCCATGCGGTGCTGCTGTCGGGAAAAATGGCTTGGAGGCATGGACAAAAGCATATGAGGCGGACAAAGTGTCAATCTTCGGCGGTATCGTAGCTACTAATTGCGTGGTGGACAAAGAGATGGCGGAACAGATGAAACCGATCTTCCTTGAGATTATCATGGCTCCGTCATTCACGCAGGAAGCATTGGAAATATTGACGGTCAAAAAGAACCTGCGTCTTTTGGAAGTAGATATGGCGCCTATGGAGACCAAGCAGATGCAGTATGTATCGGTAAACGGCGGTCTTTTGGCGCAACAACTTGATACAGAGACTATTCATCTCACCAAAGAGATGTGCGTTACAGCGTTGAAGCCTACAGACGAACAAATGACAGATATGCAGTTTGGCTGGCAGATTGTGAAACATGTTAAATCCAATGCGATAGTGGTTGTAAAAGATGGCCGCACATATGGCGTAGGAGCCGGTCAAATGAATAGAGTAGGTTCTGCCGCTATTGCTCTTAAACAGGCGCAAGAGTCCCTGGCCGCAGAAGGAAAAGATATCAAAGATGCAGGACTGGTAATGGCTTCGGACGGGTTCTTCCCGTTTAGCGATTGCGTGGAGAGTGCAGCAGAATATGGAATTAAAGCAATAGTGCAACCTGGTGGCAGTGTTCGTGATGCAGAAAGTATCGAAGCCGCGAACAGTCATCATATCACAATGCTCTTCTCGGGCATGCGTCATTTTAAACACTAATGAAAAAGAACGTCTTGGTTATAGGATCCGGCGGCAGGGAACACGCGATAGTGTATCAACTGAACCGCAGTAAGTATGTGGAGCATATTTATTGTGCGCCGGGGAATGCCGGAATTGCTCAGTTGGCTGAATGTGAGGATATTGCCGATACAGATGTGGAGCAACTGCTCACCTTTGCAGAAACGCATAAGATAGATCTTTGTGTCATAGGGCCGGAAGCAGCTTTGGCGGCAGGCGTAGCGGACGCATTCCGTGAAGCGGGTATACCCGTCTTCGGTCATTCGAAGGCAGCCACGCAGATTGAAGCCAGCAAGGAGTTTGCCAAAGAAATTATGGCTAAATATAATATACCGACAGCGGCTTATCGCAGTTTCGCGGATTATGACGAAGCGATGCAGTATGTGCGTTCGCGCAATTCGTATCCTGCTGTGCTCAAATACGACGGGTTGGCTGCCGGTAAGGGAGTGGTTATTGCCAAAGACGAGCAAGAGGCATCGGACACTTTACGCGACATGCTGGTCGGCGAAGCGTTTGGAAAAGGCAAAGTGGTCATTGAGGATTTTCTCCAGGGGCCGGAGTTCTCCTTTATGGCTTTTGTGCATCATAATCAGGTGTATCCAATGCCGTTGAGCCAGGACCACAAGCGTGCTTATGACGGGGATGAAGGTCCTAATACCGGTGGAATGGGAGCTTATACACCACTGCCGTTTATATCTGCCGAAGAAGAACAATGGGCACTGGAGCACATTCTGAAACCTGTTGCAGAGGCAATGGTAAAGGAAGGAAAACCGTTGACAGGAGTACTCTATGGTGGTTTGATGAAGACGGCTGATGGAATAAAAGTTATTGAGTTCAATGCCCGTTTCGGTGATCCTGAAACAGAAGTGGTACTGCCGTTAATGGAAACAGATGCTTATACTGTCTTCCATGCTATCGCCACTGGTGAGACTTTGGAGGCTGTTCATTGGCGCAAACAGGCTACAGTTGGAGTCGTCATGGCATCATGTGGTTACCCGGGCGCATATGCCAAAGGGGCAGAGATAACCGGGGTGGAAGATTTTGACGGCTTGGTATTGCATATGGGGACGAAACGGAAAGAGGGAAAACTGTTGACTAACGGTGGGCGTGTGTTGATGTGTATTGCGCATGGTGAGGATATCAAACAAGCGCAGCGCAATGTGTACGATGAAATAAAGAAAATCAATTGCACAAACTTGTTTTACAGAAAAGATATAGCACACTGGGCATTATGATCATTGACGGAAAACAAATAGCGCAACAACTGAAGGAAGAACTGCGCGGGCAAGTCGCCGTTCTTACCGGGAAATATGGCCGCAAACCATGTTTGGATGTAATCATTGTGGGGCAGAACCCGGCCAGCATGTCGTATGTGAAAAGTAAGATTAAAGCCACGGAATATTGCGGCTTTGATGGCGAACTGATTCAATTACCGGAGGCAACAAGTCAGGAAGAACTGCTTCGTGTTATTGCAGAACGAAACGGAAAGGACGATGTGGATGGAATATTGGTGCAATTGCCATTACCGAAGCATATTGACGAACAGACGGTGATTGAAGCAATTGCTCCGGGAAAAGATGTGGACGGCTTTCATCCCTCCAATGTTGCCGGACTATGGCTGAATCAGCCGGCAATAGTGCCATGCACACCGCTCGGTATTATCGCTTTATTGGAACAAACTCATGTTGACCTCGGAGGACGACATGCAGTGATAGTAGGGCGCAGCAACATCGTGGGAAAACCGATAGCCAAACTGTTGTTGGATAAGAACTGCACCGTAACAATAGCACACAGCCGCACGAAAGATCTGGCTGCTATATGCCGCAAGGCGGATATTTTGATAGTGGCTGTAGGTCGTCCGCGAATGATTACGGCAGATATGGTCAAGCAAGGCGCTATTGTCATAGATGTAGGTATTAATCGTCTGGAAGACGGCAGACTGGTAGGAGATGTTGACTTTGAGACTGTGGCTCCTATTGCAGGTGCTATTACTCCTGTCCCGGGCGGCGTAGGACCCATGACCATTACAATGCTTATGCGCAACACGATAGAATGTTATAAAAAACGTATTAACAAATAATTGGTACAAAAATGAAATTCGGAACTCCACTCACTCCCATTGCTACACGCGCATTGTTGCTTGGTAGCGGCGAACTGGGCAAAGAAGTCACTATTGAACTTCAACGTTACGGCGTAGAAGTAATCGCATGTGACCGTTATGCGAACGCACCGGCTATGCAGGTGGCGCATCGCTCGTATGTATTCAATATGCTGGACGGTAACCGCCTGCGTGAGATTATTGAAGCAGAGCAGCCTTCGCTTATTATCCCGGAAGTAGAAGCTATTGCCACTCCGACATTGGTAGAACTGGAAAAAGAAGGCTACCGTGTGATTCCGACGGCAAAAGCCGCTTTCCTCACTATGAACCGCGAGGCGATACGTCGTATGGCATCCGAGGAATTGCATTTGCCTACAGCACCGTACAAGTTCGCTGATAATCACGACGAGTTTATCGCTGCGGTTAAGGAAATTGGTATCCCCTGTGTGGTTAAACCTATCATGTCTTCTTCAGGACACGGACAATCTACTATTCGTACAGAAGCAGACATGGAGACGGCATGGGCCATTTCACAGGAGGGGGGACGTGCCGGTGCAGGCAGAGTCATTGTGGAAGGATTTATTCATTTTGACTATGAGATTACTTTGCTGACAGTACGTCATTCCGGCGGTACTACGTTCTTGCAACCTATTGGACACCACCAAGTGGACGGAGACTACCGTGAATCATGGCAGCCGCAAGCAATGTCACAGGAGGCACTACTGCAAGCTCAGCATATCGCAAAAGAGGTAACAGACGCATTAGGAGGATATGGTATTTTCGGTGTGGAGATGTTTGTACAAGGAGATAAAGTTATTTTCTCCGAAGTCAGCCCGCGGCCGCATGATACAGGTATGGTGACTATGATTAGCCAGGATCTGAGTGAATTCGCGCTGCATGCACGCGCTGTCTTAGGGCTCCCTGTTCCGGAGATCCGCTTCTTCCAACCTTCAGCAAGTAAAGCTATCGTAATTGAAGGAGAAGGCAAAGAAGTGTTTTTTGAGGGTATAGAGAAGGCTTTGGCGATTCCGGGTGTCCAACTCCGTTTGTTCGGAAAACCGGAAGTACATGGACATCGACGTTATGGAGTAGTTCTGGCTACAGACGAATCGGTTGAAAAGGCACTCGCTAAAGTCGAGCAGGCGTATAAATGCATTTCCTATAACGTAAAATAATCATGATAGATCGTTATTCGCGCGTAGCAATGCGCAATATATGGACAGAGCAGAATAAGTTCCAAGCTTATCTGGAGGTAGAGATACTCGCAACTGAAGCTTGGTCTGAGTTGGGGATTGTTCCCAAAGACGATGTGGCCAAACTGCGTGCTAATGCATCATTTGATGTGGATCGCATCCATGAGATAGAGGAGATCACACGCCATGATGTAGTGGCTTTTACTCGTACGGTCAGCGAATCGCTGGGTGAGGAACGCAAATGGGTACATTACGGACTGACTTCGACCGACGTGGTTGATACGGCCAACGGATATTTGCTCAAGCAAGCGAATTCCATTCTGCGTGATGACCTGAAACAATTCATGGCTGTGCTGCAGAAACGGGCCAACGAGTTCAAATATACTCCGGTTATCGGACGTACGCATGGTATGCACGCGGATGTCACTTCGTTTGGTCTAAAATGGGCTTTATGGTATGCCACGATGCAGCGCAATATGGAGCGGTTTGAGATGGCTGCGAAAGGTGTCGAGGCCGGCAAACTGTCAGGAGCAGTAGGGAATTATGCTAATATCCCGCCTTTCATCCAGCAATATGTCTGCGAGCATCTGGGTATCGAATCGGCTAAAATCGCAACACAGGTGTTGGGACGTGACAGGCATGCATTCTATTTGTCTTCTTTGGCCGTTATTGCAGGATCTTTGGAGCAAATAGCGCTGGAGATACGTAATATGCAGCGTCAGGAGGTAAGGGAAGTGGAGGAAGCTTTCCGCAAAGGACAGAAAGGTTCATCCGCTATGCCGCATAAGCGCAATCCTATTTCTTCTGAAAACATATGCGGATGCGCGCGAGTGATGCGCGGCTATATGTGTACGGCATCTGAAAACATCGCGTTATGGCACGAACGGGATATTTCGCATTCTTCTACCGAGCGGATTGTTTTACCGGATGCTACGATGTTGTTGGATTATATGCTGGCAAGGTTGATGAATATCTTGGATAACCTGGTGGTTTATCCCGAGAATATGCTTCATAATATCGGCCTGACTCACGGCGCAATTTTCGCACAACGGGTGATGAACGCACTGATAGAGAAAGGATTGGTACGTGAGCAGGCATATGATCTGGTGCAACCTGTGGCAATGCGTACACTGATGGAGGGGGGCCAGATGCAGGAACTGCTCAAGAGTACGCCTGAAGTAATGCGATATTTGTCGGCGCAGGAAATAGACAACTGCTTCACACTCGATTATTACATGAAAAATGTAGATTATATCTTTAACCAATTAGGCATATGAAAAAAGCAGACATTCTTTTAGGACTCCAATGGGGGGATGAGGGGAAAGGCAAAATGGTGGATGTACTGACTCCGAAGTATGATATTATTGCCCGCTTCCAAGGAGGTCCGAACGCCGGGCATACCCTTGAATTTGAAGGGCAGAAATACGTCCTGCGTAGTATTCCTTCCGGTATCTTCCAAGGCGGCAAAGTCAATCTGATAGGCAATGGTGTTGTGTTGGATCCGGTTTTGTTCCAAAAGGAAGCGGAAGAACTGGCGCAATCCGGTCATAACTTACATGACCGCTTGTATATTTCCAAGAAAGCGCACCTGATTCTGCCGACCCATCGTATTCTGGATCAGGCAAACGAAGCAGCTAAGGGGAAGGCCAAGATCGGTACGACAGGAAAAGGTATTGGACCGACATATACGGACAAGGTGAGCCGTAACGGACTGCGTGTAGGCGATATTCTTGATGGCTTTTCCGAGAAATATGCGCTGGCACGTGCCCGTCATATTGACATGATCAACGGTCTCAATGCCTCTGCTGTTGCCAATGGCGGAACTCCTGTGTCATTAGAGGGACTTGAAGCACTTGAAAAAGAGTGGATGCAGGCTATTGAATACCTGCGTACGTTCCGTTTTATTGACAGTGAGCATTTCGTCAACAAAGCGCTTAGTGCAGATCAATCGATCTTATGTGAAGGCGCACAAGGATCGTTGCTGGATATTGACTTCGGCTCTTATCCCTTTGTGACTTCCAGCAATACGGTTTGTGCCGGAGCATGCACCGGTCTCGGATTGGCGCCAAGCCGGATTGGAGAAGTGTATGGTATTTTCAAAGCCTATTGTACGCGTGTAGGCTCAGGGCCTTTCCCGACAGAGCTGTTTGATGAAACGGGCAAGAAGATCCGCGCAATAGGGCATGAGTACGGTGCGGTTACCGGACGCGAACGCCGTTGCGGATGGATTGATCTTGTCGCACTGCGATATACTATCATGCTCAACGGGGTAACACAACTGCTGATGATGAAATCCGACGTGTTGGATACGTTCCCTGTTATCAAAGCTTGCACGGCTTATCGTATCAACGGAGAACTGACGCGTGATTTCCCGTTCTCTATTGATAAGAATGTAGAGCCTGTGTACGAGGAGTTCCCCGGTTGGCAGACGGATTTGACACACTGCACCAAGCAGGAGGAACTACCGCAGGCATTTATTAACTATGTTAATTTCTTGGAACGCGAATTGGCTACTCCTATTAAGATAATTTCAGTAGGTCCGGATCGCGAAGCAACTATATGGAGATAATGAAAAACGAAGTTAATCGTGCCACATTGGCTAAGAAAAAAGCATTTTTACGGCTTAGTGATGGTACCGTCTTTGAGGGCTTTAGTTTTGGCGCTGACGTACCGGTAAGTGGCGAGGTGGTATTCAATACTGCGATGGTGGGGTATCCGGAATCGCTTACTGACCCGAGTTATGCGGGCCAACTGATGACCATTACTTTCCCGTTGGTAGGCAACTACGGTGTGCCGGAGTTTTCTTTCCGTCCGGATGGATTAGCCACTTTCATGGAGAGTGACCGTATCTATGCGAGAGCGATCATTTGCAGTGAGTACAGCGGGGAATTCAGCCATTGGAACGGTCATGAGACGCTTGCCGAATGGCTCAAACGTGAGAATATTCCGGGCATTACGGGTATTGATACGCGCGCATTGACGATGCTGCTCCGTGAGCATGGAGTGATGATGGGGTCGATTGAGATAGAAGGCTGTGCGTCGGCGCCGGAAGCGCAATACGAGGATGTGAATTTTGTAGCGCAGGTTTCGTGCAAACAAGTTATCCGCTATAATGAGGGCAAAGCGAAAAAGGTCATTCTTGTGGATTGCGGAGTGAAACATAATATTATACGGTGTCTCATCAACCGGGGGCTGGAAGTGATACGAGTGCCATGGGATTATGATTTCAATACGATAGAGGCAGACGGTCTTTTCCTCTCCAATGGACCGGGCAATCCGGATACCTGTCAGGTATTGGTGGATCATATCAAGACATACATGAAATCCCATAAACCTATAGCCGGTATATGTATGGGTAACCAGTTGCTGGGTAAGGCTGCCGGAGCGACTATTTATAAGTTGCCGTATGGTCATCGTTCGCACAATCAACCGGTACGAATGGTAGGTACTGACCGTTGTTTTATAACTTCGCAAAACCACGGATACGCGGTGGATGCAAATACATTACCGGAAGAGTGGGAACCGTTGTTTGTCAATATGAATGATGGGTCTAACGAAGGTATCAGACATAAAACGGAGCCTTGGTTCTCTGCGCAATTCCATCCGGAGGCTTGTTCCGGACCGGTGGATACAGAGTTCTTATTTGATGATTTCGTAAAGCTTCTAAACCAATAATTGTATCGATATGAAATTTGAAAACATACATAAAGTATTAGTTCTTGGCTCAGGTGCTCTTAAAATCGGCGAAGCCGGTGAGTTCGATTATTCGGGCTCCCAAGCGCTTAAAGCACTTCGTGAAGAAGGGATAGAGACCGTACTGATCAATCCTAATATCGCTACAGTACAGACATCCGAAGGAGTAGCGGATCATATCTATTTCTTGCCGGTTACCCCTTATTTCGTTGAGCGTCTGATAGAGAAAGAGCGCCCGGACGGCATTCTGCTTTCCTTCGGCGGACAAACAGCCCTCAACTGCGGGGTCGCTCTTTATCGCTCCGGGGTGTTGGAAAAATATAATGTGCAAGTATTAGGAACGCCGGTAGAGACAATTATCAATACGGAAGACCGCGAACTTTTCGTACGCCAATTGGACCAGATTGAGGTCAAGACGATCAAATCCGAAGCGTGTGAAACCATAGAAGAGGCTCGTCGTGCCGCAACTGAATTGGGGTATCCGGTTATTATCCGTGCTGCGTACGCTTTGGGTGGTCTTGGCTCGGGATTCTGCGACAATGAGCAGGAGTTGGATAGGCTGGCGGAGAAAGCATTCTCGTTCTCGCCGCAGGTTCTTGTGGAGAAGTCACTCAAGGGGTGGAAAGAGATTGAGTACGAAGTAGTGCGTGACCGCTATGACAACTGTATTACGGTATGTAATATGGAGAATTTTGATCCGCTGGGAATACATACCGGTGAATCCATCGTGATAGCGCCCTCTCAAACGCTCACTAACTCTGAATACCATAAACTGCGCGCTCTTGCTATCCGCATCATCCGCCATTTAGGTATCGTAGGTGAATGCAATGTGCAGTATGCCTTTGATCCTGAATCGGAAGACTACCGCGTTATTGAGGTTAACGCACGTCTCAGCCGTTCTTCTGCCTTGGCTTCCAAGGCAACCGGCTATCCTCTTGCGTTTGTTGCAGCAAAATTAGGCCTCGGATATGGTCTGTTTGAACTCAAGAACTCCGTTACGCAATCCACTTCCGCTTTCTTCGAGCCTGCGCTGGATTATGTGGTATGCAAGATACCTCGTTGGGATTTGGGTAAGTTCCGCGGGGTAAACCGTGAACTTGGTAGCTCCATGAAATCCGTAGGTGAAGTAATGGCAATAGGCCGTACTTTCGAGGATGCTATTCAGAAAGGTCTGAGAATGATCGGGCAGGGAATGCATGGTTTTACGGAAAACAAAGACCTTCATGTGGATGATCTGGATGCGGCGCTCAAAGCTCCTACGGACAAGCGCATTTTTGCTATTGCACAAGCGATGTATGAGGGCTATAGCGTTGAGCGGATACACAAACTGACGAAGATTGATAATTGGTTCCTGCAGCGCTTGGAGCATATCATTCAATGGGATCTCAAACTCAGACAGACGGGTGGGTTGGAAAATCTGTCGCACGACCTCCTTCTGCGCGCCAAACAGCTGGGATTCTCGGATTTCCAGATTGCACGGGCTGTTGGATTAGGCAAGCAGATGCCGATGGATCAAGCGGTCATTAAGATGCGTGAATTCCGTAAGAACATGGGCGTACTGCCGGTCGTAAAACAGATAGACACGTTGGCAGGAGAGTTCCCGGCACAGACCAATTACCTCTATCTGACGTATAGCGGCATCAAGAACGATGTGCATTATACGGGAGACCATAAATCAATTATTGTATTGGGTTCCGGTGCATACAGGATCGGTTCGTCTGTAGAGTTTGACTGGTGCGGAGTACAGGCTCTGAATACCATCCGCAATAATGGGTTCCGCTCGGTTATGATCAATTATAACCCCGAGACTGTTTCTACGGATTATGATGTGTGTGACCGCCTCTATTTCGATGAACTCACGTTTGAACGCGTGATGGATATCATTGAACTGGAGAACCCGCAAGGAGTGATCGTTTCCACCGGAGGACAGATCCCGAACAATCTGGCGATGAAACTGGACAAACAGCAAGTTCCTATCTTGGGCACTTCGGCAAAATCCATTGATAACGCAGAGGATCGGGATAAATTCTCTGCTATGCTGGATCGTATCGGAGTGGATCAGCCGGAATGGAGTGCTTTGACCTCGATGGACGACGTAGAAAAGTTCATTGAGAGGGTAGGATATCCTGTCCTCGTACGTCCGTCTTATGTCCTTTCCGGAGCAGCGATGAATGTTTGCTCCAACGAGGAGCAACTGCATAAGTTCCTGCAACTGGCAGCCAAAGTGTCGAAAGAGCATCCTGTGGTTATTTCCAAGTTCATGACCAATACCAAAGAAGTGGAGATGGATGCTGTTGCGCGCGACGGAGAGATAATAGCATATGCTATCTCCGAGCATGTGGAGTTTGCCGGAGTCCATTCAGGCGATGCTACGATCATGTTCCCCGCGCAGAAACTATATGTAGAGACCGTACGCCGTATTAAACGTATTTCCGGTCGGATAGCGCGTGAACTGAATATCTCCGGACCGTTCAATATCCAATATCTGGCGCGGGAGAATGAGATCAAAGTAATCGAGTGTAATCTTCGTGCCTCACGGTCGTTCCCGTTTGTGAGCAAAGTGCTGAAGATCAATCTCATAGACCTCGCAACACGTATCATGCTTGGTTTGCCTATCGAACGGCCCCACAAATCGCTCTTTGATTTTGACTATGTGGGAGTAAAGGCCTCGCAGTTCTCTTTTAACCGGCTTCAGGATGCCGATCCTATACTGGGAGTGGACATGGCTTCTACCGGCGAAGTGGGATGCCTTGGAGAAGACGCAAGTTGTGCGCTCCTCAAATCGCTGTTATCGGTAGGAATGCGTATCCCTAAGAAGAATATTCTTTTTGCCATAGGCGGGCCGAAACAGCGCGCGCATCTTCTGGATGTTATCAAGAGACTTGTGCAACGCGGCTATACCATCTACGCCACGGGAGGTACAAGTGAGTTCCTCAACGGGGTAGGCGTGCCTAATATCCGGGTGTACAAGAAAGAGCATTTGGATGAATTCGGCCAGCTGAAACAACCGATTGTCTCTAATCTGATGCATAACAAACAGATTGAGCTGTTTGTAGGCATACCTGTAGATACCTTGGCGGACACGGTGCATGACAGTTATTACCAGATGCGGCGTACGGCGGTGGACCTCAATATACCGTTGATTACCAACGCCCGGTTGGCAGAGGCATTCATCAATGCTTTTCTTGATGTGCCGCTGGATACGCTTGCTATCAGAGAGTGGAGCGAGTATAAGTAATCCGTAATTTTAATTCGTAATTCGATATAATATGAACGCATTAACATCAACCAATTTTTCTTTTCCCGGTCAAACGAGTGTCTATCATGGCAAAGTACGTGATGTCTATTTCATTGGTGACAACCTGCTTTGTATGGTGGCTACAGACCGCATCTCTGCTTTTGACGTCATTCTGCCGGAGGGAATCCCCTTCAAGGGACAGATCCTCAACCAGATTGCGGCTAAGTTTTTGAATGAGACGAGGGATATAGTGCCTAACTGGCTGTTGGCGACACCGGATCCGATGGTTTCTATCGGCTATCGTTGCAAGGGCTATCCGGTTGAAATGATTGTACGCGGCTACCTCTGTGGCTCTGCCTGGAGGGCATACAAAGCCGGTGCAAGGGAGATATGCGGGGTTAAACTGCCGGATGGGATGAGGGAGAATGAGAAGTTCCCGACTCCTATTATCACACCTACTACCAAAGCGGAGATTGGTACCCATGACGAGGATATCTCCCGCGAAGAAATCCTTGCGCGCGGATTGGTGCCGGAGAATGAGTACAGGCAGATAGAGCAGTATGCATTGGCGCTCTTTGCCAGAGGTCAGGAGATAGCAGAGAAGCATGGACTCATCCTGGTTGACACCAAATATGAGTTTGGTTCGTGCAACGGAAAAGTGATGCTGATGGATGAGGTGCATACGCCTGATTCAAGCCGCTATTTCTATGCCGACGGCTATGCGGAACGCTTTGAAGCGGGAGAACCGCAACGCCAGCTCTCCAAAGAGTTCGTCAGAGAATGGCTGATGGAAAATGGTTTCCAAGGTAAGGCAGGACAACAAGTGCCTGAAATGACGCCAGCTATCGTTCAATCGATCACGGATCGTTATGTGGAACTGTACGAAGGTATTACAGGGGACGCGTTCGTGAAAGAAGAGACCTGTGATTTAGCAACACGCATTGAGAATAATATCAATGCTTATCTGAAGAAATAAATTTAAGTCTGTTTATTTAAGGAATATTTATGGCAGGTTTTTTTGGATCAATTAGTACTACTCCCTGTGCTGCGGATGTATTCTATGGAACCGATTATCATTCGCATTTAGGCACACGCCGTGGCGGAATGGCTACTTTTGATAAGGAAACGGGGCATTTCAACCGGGTGATACACTCTATTTCCCAGGCTTCCTTCCGAACCAAGATGGAGGATGAATTGCCGAAATTCATTGGCAATGCAGGAATCGGAATTATCTCGGACACGGATGCTCAACCGCTTCTGTTCAATTCGCATCTCGGGCGTTTTGCGCTTTCTACGGTGGGTAAGATTGCTAATCTGGATGCGCTGGCGGAAGAGGCTCTGGAGTGCAATATGCATCTGTCGGAGTTTTCTTCGGGAAAGGTTAATCCTACGGAGTTAGTAGGGCTGATGATTATTCAGAAACCTACGCTGGAAGAAGGAATACGCTATGCGCAGGAGAAAATCAAAGGCTCGCTCTCTTTGATGCTTCTTACCGAGAACGGCATTGTGTGCGCGAGGGATCTGTGGGGACGGACGCCTTTGATCATCGGACAGAAGGAAGGGGCTTTCTGTGCGGCAAGTGAACCGTCTTCTTTTTACAATCTCGGTTTTACCAGGCTCCGGGATCTGGGACCGGGTGAGATTGTGCGTCTGTACGCCGATAGAGTGGAGTTGCTTGTGCCGCCTATGCCGGACCATATGCAGATATGTTCGTTCTTATGGGTTTACTACGGTTTCCCTACTTCCTCATTCGAAGGACGTAATGTGGAGGATGTCAGAAACTATATCGGTTTCGCAATGGGAAAAGAAGATGACACCCGGGTGGATTGCTGTTGCGGCGTGCCGGATTCGGGTATCGGTATGGCTATCGGGTATTCGGAGGGGCATAATGTGCCGTACCGACGCGCTATATCAAAATATACGCCTACATGGTCACGATCGTTCATGCCGACCAATCAGAACATGCGCAGCCTGGTGGCTAAAATGAAATTGATCCAGAATAACGCTATCTTGCGCGACAGAAGGGTGTTGCTTTGCGACGATTCTATCGTGCGGGGAACGCAACTGAGGGATAACACACGCTGTCTGCTGGACGGAGGAGCCAAAGAGATACATATGCGTGTGGCGTGTCCTCCGCTCGTGTACGGGTGTCCGTTCATCAATTTCTCGGAGTCCAAGTCTGTGATGGAACTTATCACGCGGCGTGTTATTGCGGAACTGGAAGGACAGGAAGCAGCCGCTGACGATGAGAGAGTAAAGGCTTATACTGTTACTGATTCGGAGGAATACAAGCGGATGGTGGATTGTATTGCTGAAAAGTTCGGGCTGCAGTCGCTGCGTTTTACCAAGTTGGAGACCCTCATACGGGCTATCGGATTGCCGCGCAGCCATGTCTGTACCCATTGCTTCGACGGATCCTCCGCGCACACATTGTGAATTGTGAATTGTGAATTGTGAATTGTGAATTTTGAATTATATATGCAAGTATCTAATCGTATTTTTAAGATTGAAGCCTCGCAGAGCCTGGTCATGGCTGCTCGTGCGAAGGCGATGAAAGCCGCAGGTGTCGATGTGGTTAGTATGTCTTTGGGGGAACCGGATATGGATACTCCGGAACATGTACGTCGCGCCGCTCAGGAGGCGGTGGACAACCATTGGTCGCATTATGGTCCCGTAGCAGGTATTCCGGCTTTGAGAGAAGCGGTTGCGGGCTATCAGAACTCAATCACGGGAAATGCTATCCCCTGGATTGCGGATGATGTGCTGGTGTCGGCGGGAGCTAAAATGGCTATTTATAACGCCATACAGGCTGTAGTCAACCCCGGAGACGAGGTAGTTATTCCTACGCCCAGTTGGGTTAGTTATAGCGAGATGGTAAAACTGGCGGAAGGTGTTGTAGTGCCTGTACAGACGGATTTCGAGAACCGCTATTGTCTGACGCCTGCGCAACTGAGAGCGGCTCTTACGCCTAAAACACGCATGGTCATTCTCTGTTCGCCGAATAACCCTACGGGCAGTGTCTATTCGGGAGAGGAGTTGGACGCGCTGGTGAATGTATTACGCGATTTTCCGGAGGTCTATATCCTTTCCGATGAGATTTATAACGAATTAGCGTACGGAGTTGTTCCTCCTTCCTTCTCGCATTTCTCGGACTTGGCGGAGCGCCTTATCATCATCAACGGAGTAAGCAAGGCCTATGCCATGACCGGCTATCGTCTGGGTTGGCTTATGTCTAAAAACAAAGCTTTTGTCAATGCCTGCATCCGCTTGCAGGGACAACAAATCACATGCGCAACCATGATTGCGCAAAAAGCAGCGGAGGCGGCTCTGACAGGAACGAAGGAGTGTGTGGAAGAAATGAGACAGATCTTCGCGAAACGCCGGGAACTGATTTGTTCGCTTGCGCAGAAGATACCGGGACTCAAGTTCCATGAACCGCAGGGGGCGTTCTATCTCTTCCCCGATGTAAGTGCATGGGGTACGGGAGACGAAGTGGCGGAGCGCTTGTTGGAAGAGGCGCATGTAGCGGTTGTGCCCGGTTCCGCGTTCGGATGCCCGAACTGCATCCGGCTCTCTTATGCCATCAGCGAGGAAGAGATACGGACTGCCATGGATAGAATTGCAAACCTCTTAAATAATTGGGAAAAATGACCATACACCAATTTCTTCCCCCCTTCAAGGGGGAGTCGGAGGGGGCTTTCACTTCCTCCCTTTGGGCGGGAATTCTCATCGCTATCGCAGGGTGGGGGTTTCTCGCCAACCCGGTCTTGGGTATGTTCTTGTTCTGCGTGGGACTGATTGCGGTGGTCAAATACCGCGCAAAGTTATACACGGGAACGGCAGGATTTCTGACTTCCTGGAAAGAGTTGCTGCCTCTCTTGTTAATCCTGCTGGGTAATATTATCGGCTGTCTGGCAGTAGCATCCATCTCCCTTTTCTCGCCTTTGGCGCTGCCGGAAGCGGCAACGAAGGTTATTACGGCGCGTCTTGAGACAGGATGGCTCGGAACAGGATTTCTGGCGATAGGATGCGGTTTGTTGATGTCGCTGGCAGTGGATTTCGCAAGGCGGAACAGAGATTTCTCGGATTGGCTGCCGTTGCTATTCGCAGTGCCGGCATTCATCCTATGCGGTTTCCCGCACTGTGTCGCGGATGCGTTTTATTGCTGCGTTTATCTGCTTAATGCCACCGACATCTCCTGGGGGCCAGTGATTGCGTATTACGCTTCTATCGTCTTGGGTAATTTCGTCGGCTGCAACCTCTACCGCCTTTTCACCTCCCCTTCCGTCCCCAAAAACTCCTAACCCCAACTCCTAACCCCAACTCCTAACCCCAACTCCTAACCCCAACTCCTAACCCCAACCCAAATCCCTCCTCCAACTTCCCCCCCTCCAACTCAACCCCTAACTTTCAAAAAAATATTTATCCCTGCGCCACGCCCCGCCGCGTGGCGTTTTTTTTACTCCAAAATTTGCATATTCCAAAAATTTGTTGTATCTTTGCAGCGAATTTGAAATTCAATGCTGCAAATTTGCGTGTAAATGACTGAAAATGTGGTATTTGTGCCGTATGTATGTTATATAAAGTCTAGGACTTACTGCTAACCGACCTTACGCGGGTCTTATTTAGGGTCTTATTTAGAGAACAAAACTATGTCTGTGCATTTGAAAACAAAGGTTATTAACCGTTTGAAATGGGACGGATTTGAGTTTGTCTCACTTCCGCGGTCAGCTACGCCTCATAAACGGGGTGTACACTATTTCCGTTGCTATATGGGTGTGGAGGCCTTGTGGGGTGCGGTGGACATGGTGAAAGAGGGGCGCAGGTGCAAGAAGCGCATCGTGGTAAGACCTTCGCGTTTTCGGAGAGGATTGCATGAGTTATATACGTTCCATTTCCCGAAACACTGGTCTGCGGCGTGCGTAGCAAACCGCGAACTCATCAAAGAAGCACAAAGACAGGCGCATGCACTCGAACACGACCATTCCATAGAAGCACTCGAATGGCGCGTGCGGTTCTTTAACCATTATTTCCGGGTTTTCAAAGGCGGCGCCAAGCCCGAACCGGGTATGAAACCGTACTCGCGTTTCTACCAATATACCTACGTGGCTATCTACCGCCAACTCCAAGCGGAGCGGAAGAAAGCGCAAGAACCGGAGCCCGTTTCCTTTGAACCCATAGAGCCGGAGCAACCTTTCCGCTTGAAGAGACATGTAATACAAGCCGACCGGAACACGATTTTAGAGGTCTTTTCCAAGCGGGATGGTGAGGATTGGATGGCAAGTTTGCCGCCTCCGATATAAATGTAGTTATTCATTTGGGCACACAAATTTTGCATTTTTTTGTACAAAAATTTGCTCAAATCAAAAAAATGTAGTACCTTTGCAGTCGCAATGGATTAACAACCGTTGCAGGTCGACTCTTAGACCTCAAAAATTGGAGGACATATTAGATAAGGCGTCTTAGGCACTTTGTTTTGGTTTCCTGGAATCTCGCAAATTCTATCTCATCCAAAACACTGCAGCACGAGGATGTCCATGGTGTGTATATTAGATGCGCTCCTTAGTGGCGTAAATATACATACAGCGTGGGCTATAGTGTTGCTTGTTCTGATGAGAAGGCAATGCGAGAGCCTCAGGAAACGGAACAGCAATATTGCAGTCCCGCTTTTTTATTTGTATATAAGCAGAACGGAGAAAGCCGAAAATCCGCGACAGAGTAGGCGATTAACTAAAAACGAAGAGGCGATGTTATAACTGCCAAAAATTGTATGAAAAACTACAAGTTCCTCACTTTGATTGTTGTATTGGGGCTTGCGTTTACAAGTTGCAAGACAGCGCTTAATGTACCGCTGGTCCAACCCAAACAACAGCTTTTCGGTCAAGAGCGAATGGAGTTTATCGGCTTTAAGAATCTGCCGCCCAAGAACAAAACGCTCGAAAATTTCGGTATGCAGTTGGAGCGCGCGCACATTGCGGTCAACCGGCAGGATTTCTACATGGGTGTCTATTCTTTCCAAGAATTAGAGGTCTATAAATCCTCCATGAGGTATGTGTCATTTGTGGACATCGAGAAAATCTCCTCCACTTACAACGACGGCATTAATGACAATCCCAGTTTGACCACATGGGGATGGTTTATGGCGGGTTTTACGGTCTTTACCTTACCGATGGTTTATGTGCCCATGATCGTTTGTGGTAACAAGGATTACTGCCAATTGTCAGTAAATCTCAAATGCAAACTGTATGTCTATGACACGGTGAAAAAAGAGATTGTCCTGACCACTCCGATCGACTATCAATGGGCAGAGACCTACAAAGGTCAGTACACGCACAAAGACACCAACCGCGATGCCATCAACGACAGCAACCAGGCTCGCATCTACAACGAACTGCTGGACTATTACGCTCGCGCGTATAATTTTATTGAAACATTGAAATAACCACATTAACCTTTTAAAATATATATTGTTATGAAAAAGTCATTTTTACTGCTCGCTCTATTGAGCGCTTTCATGTTCACCAACGCAGAAGAGTACTGTGACATGGGTTTCTGTTTCGAACTTGGCAAATTTCAAGCAAAGACCTACAGAACCGCTGATGACGAGCCTTACATGATTAAGGCGAACCAAGGCATGTTTACCGCTATGTCGATCACCAAGAACTGGCAGCCCGAGTTATTGTCCACGGAAGAGAGGGTAGATTTTCTCAAAGCCCGGTTGGACAAAGCATTGGCAGATCAGACTCGTAACTCCATGGTGTTTTATTCCATCAAATTCACAGAAGAGGAGGAGAATTTAGGTATGATCAAGGCGCATTGCCTAACCGGATTTGCAAAAATCGGTTTTGGGGCTACGCAATATAAATTCTATTTGTTCGAGAAAGATAATATCATTTATTGTGCCGAGTTTTCCACTCCTGGCGGCAAGAAGGGTTTCGAGAAAGCATTCCGTACTATGATTGATTCATTCTATATGCCACAGTAAACCCACAATTCCTATTTATCTGCAAACCACTTTTTATGTGTGAGCCGGCGCTTCCTGCGTCGGCTTTTTTGCCTTTAAATGCCTATATTAGGATATAAAATGCACTTTTTTTGAAAAAAAAGTACGATTTCTTTGGTCATGTCAAAAAAAAGTAGTAATTTTGCAGGCTTTTTCGCGTGAACGTGCATAATGCATGTGCGGAAAGGCGCATAAAACAATAATTATTAATCGTCGAGTCGGGCAGTGGATAACGTAGGGAAACGCCCGTAAATCGAAAGTCATAAAGGATGTCTGTCGGCTCGGCCTAAAACAAACAAAATTAATGGAATACAATTCGTACAAGACAGTGTCGGTTAACAAAGCTACCGCAAAGAAAGAATGGGTAGTTATCGACGCTGAGGGCCAGATTCTGGGCCGTATGTGCACCAAGGTAGCGAAACTGCTCCGTGGTAAGTACAAACCGTCTTTCACTCCGAACGTGGACTGTGGAGACAACGTAATCATCGTGAATGCTGCAAAAGTACAGCTGACCGGCAACAAATGGAACGACCGCGTTTACGTACGCTACACCGGTTTCCCGGGCGGCCAGCGTGAGTTCACTCCGGCTGACCTGATGGCCAAAGGCGCAGACAAACTCGTTCGCCGCGTAGTAAAAGGCATGCTGCCTAAGAACCGTCTCGGCGCTCGTCAGATCACCAACCTTTATATCTTCGAAGGTCCGGAGCACAATATGCAGGCTCAACAACCGAAACAAATTGATATTAACACACTGAAATAATAGAAGCACATGGAAACAGTTAATGCATTAGGACGTCGTAAAGAGGCAGTAGCCCGCGTTTACGTAAATGAAGGTGCCGGCAAAATCGTGATCAACGGCCGTGACATCGAGACTTATTTCCCGTCTTCTATTCTCCGCTATATCGTTCTCCAGCCGCTGAACAAACTCGGCGTAGCAGAGAAATACGATATCAAGGTAACCCTTGACGGCGGCGGTTTCAAAGGTCAGGCAGAGGCACTGCGTCTCGCTATCGCACGTGCTCTGGTTAAGATCAATCCGGAAGACAAGACCGCTCTGAAGGCAGAAGGCTTCATGACTCGTGACGCTCGTGAGGTTGAGCGTAAGAAACCGGGTCAGCCGAAGGCTCGTAAGCACTTCCAGTTC
>OCTW013411922.1_pt1 | contig 34705 bp, 23 predicted proteins | sample 1539671 | NCBI WGS metagenome assembly OCTW01 (sample SAMN02144230, study PRJEB22623) | gut metagenome | biome: sheep rumen | host: Ovis aries | place: New Zealand
TTTGCCCCTGTAGGGCGTTAGTAACACACGACCATAGTACCCAGGGCGTTGCCCTGGGCTGGTTGCTGCTGGCCTTCCAGGCCGATTATTCCAGATGTGTATAAAGAGTAGCCCTTCGGAGGGGCTGGTGTAGGCAATCGAGTAGGAGGTGAACACTAATCAGAGGTGTTCACCTCTTTTCGTGTTCACTTGTCCTCTCACACCACCGTACAAGCGGTTCCGCATACGGCGGTTCCTCGGCCTTTCGGCAGCGCTGACGCGCTGTAGTAACAACCAATCCAGCTATAGCCAGACTTATGGAGTGATTCGTCACCGATTGCTCGGGAGAGTATCCAACTGTCGGCTATACGCCAATACCCCTTACTCGTATTGCCCCACTGATAGGCGTGCCATCTGTCTATGCCGCATCGGATGAGGTTCTTCACCCGCGTCCGTGGCTTCTTCCACGACTTCCAGATGCACATGCGCAGACGGCGGCGAAGCCATTGGTCTATATCCTTGACCTTATTGCCCATGTCGGCATAATCGAAGTATTCCACCCACCCTTGCAGATAGTTCCGCAGGGCGGTCTTGCGCTGCTCGTAGCCCATGCCGTTACTCCGTGAAGTAAGCTGCTTCAGCTTGCGGCGCAGCTTGGCCTCGCTCTTTTCATGCAGACGCAGACGGCATTTGCCTCTGCTCACATAGAAACCGTAGCCAAGGTACTTCAATTTGCCTATGTAGGCACATTCGGTCTTCTCGCGGTTGACCTTCAGCTTCAACCTGTCCTCTATGAACTGAGTGATGCTGTCCCTTACGCGCTCGGCTGCACGGCGGCTCTTGCAAAATATAAGGCCGTCGTCGGCATAGCGCACAAAGGGATGGCCGCGTCGCTCCAGCTCCTTGTCGAGCTCGTTCAGCAGCACGTTGGCAAGCAGGGGACTCAGAGGGCCGCCTTGCGGAGTGCCCTCACGGGTCGGCTCTACTTTCGTGCCAATCATCACGCCTGCGTTGAGGTAGCGATGGATGAGGGAGATGACTGCATCGTCCTTTATCGTGCGCTGCAATATCTCTATCAGCTTGGCATGGTTCACCGTGTCGAAGAAGCGTTCCAGGTCAATGCCAACCGCATAGCGGTAGCCCTCGTTCACTGTCTCCGTCACACGCACCAATGCCTGCTTCGCTCCACGATTCGGGCGGAAGCCGTAGCTGCCGTCGCTGAACTGCCGTTCATAGATGGGGGTTAATACTTGGGCAATGGCCTGCTGCACCATCCTGTCCACTACAGTGGGGATGCCCAGCAGACGTTTCTTGCCGTTATCCTTGGGTATCTCTACCCTGCGGACGGGGTTTGGACGATATGTCCTCTGGCGGATGCTCTCTGTCAGCGCGTCTTTGTGCTCCAGCAGATAGCCGAGCAGACGCTCGCAGTCCATTCTGTCTATCCCTGCGGCTCCCTTGTTGCGCATCACCTGACGATAGGCGGTGTTTAGGTTGACGGGAGACAGTATCTGCTCCAACAGAGGGTATCGTGTAGGTTGTTCCGTAGTGAGACATCCGTCAACCACGCGCATGAAGGTCTGCACTCCCACAGCTCCATTGGCTTCCGGCCTACTCTGCTGCGGGCAGCTGTCACTCTCCGTTGACATTTTCTGCATTCTTTCCTTCATACGATAGTCTTTTATGGGTGTACACTTCGGCTGGGTTCAGTCCTTCTGCTTCGTGTGAGACTTCCTGCATTTTCTTCACCTCATGCAGGCTCGTTTCCAAGCATACTATGACCTCGGCTGACTTCTCACGGCAAGCTTTACTCCGCGGCTTTGAGTTTCATTTCGGTCGCCGCCGCGTCCGTGAGACCTCCCCGATTAAGAGCATAATCTTTCACACTTATACCTGCTTGATTTACGCCACCCGTTCCGAATAGCTATAGGGCTTTGACTTCTTCTGCAGTCTCACCCACGGGCAAACGCCTTGGTATCAAGTTTCTGTACGTCAGGCCAGTGATTTGCCGCCGACTTCCTTCAGACCCAATGTCACCACTGGCACTTTGTCTTTGGCTGTGCGCTTGCCGCTATTAGGCCGCGCTCGGGACTTGCACCCGTTAGATTATGCCCATGTCGGGCGAACAGAAAAAGGAGCTTAAGGGAAATCCCCTAAACTCCTTTTTTATTGGTTTCCTGAGTGTTTAATCCTCTGGTGCCTGGTCGATGAGGTCCATGAACTGGTCGAGCTTCGGCGTGATGATGATCTGCGTGCGACGGTTGCGCTGCTTGCCCAGTGCGGTGTCGTTGCTGGCCAGCGGGTTGTATTCACCACGTCCGCCTGCAGTGAGTCGCTTCGGGTCTACGCCATAGTTGTTCTGCAGATACTGCACCACGCTGGAGGCGCGCAGACAAGAGAGGTCCCAGTTGTTGCGGATGTTCTCGCGCGTGATGGGCACATTGTCGGTGTTACCCTCCACGAGCACATCGTAGTCCTTGTAGTCCATGATGATCTTGGCAATCTTCGACAGGGTCTCGGCGGCGCGATCGTTGATTTCGTAGGAGCCGCTCTTGTAGAGCATGTTGTCGGCCAGTGAGATGTAGACGACGCCTTTCAGCACCTGCACGTCGACCTCCTTGAGCTCTTCCTTCGAGAGCGAGCGCGTGAGGTTGTTGGTGAGCACCATATTGAGCGAGTCGCTCTTCGATTTCACCTCGACCAGATGGCGGATGTACTGGTTCGACTCGTTGATCTGGTCAACCAGTTTCTCAATGGAGATGTTGTTCTGCGAGGCGTTGCTCAGACTCTTGTCGAGGGAGCCCTGCAGTGCGGCGTAGTCTTTCTTTGCCTGAGCGAGCTGCTCTTCGAGCGATGTGACGCGGGCATTGGCGGCGGCCAGCTGTTCCTTGGTGACCTGCCAGTTGGTGTTCAGCTGGCTGTTCTCATCCTGGAGGTTCTGATTGGTCAACCGGCAGTTGTCCAGGTCCTTCTTGCTTGCGCAGCTGGTCATGACGAGCGCGCCTGCTATCAAGGCGATGAGCAATCCATTCTTTTTCATGTCTGTTTTCCTTTCTATTTTAATGATTGATGATTATTTTCGCTACATTTCGGTGCAATAATAGCGCATTTTCTTCTATTAAGACGAATAAAGCATGAAAAAATTGCTTTGGTTTAGTGATTTTTAACCACGCGACACCACAGCTTATCTAATATTAACGGAGGAAAGCCCCACCAACGGCCCCTGATGGGGACGAAAGTGGGGCTTCTCTATTTTGTCAATCTCCCGCTGATTGAGTGAAGCTGCTTGGTGGGACGCCATACTGTCGATGGAAGCAACGCGTGAAATACTTGGGGTCGTTGAAGCCAACGCTGAAGGCGATGTCGGCCACATTGCGCGACTGGTTCTTGCGCTGCAGCAGCTCGTGGGCGATGTTCAGCCGGTAGTTGCGGATGAACTGCGAGGCGGGCATTCCCGTCTCCACGTTGAGCCGCTTGCTGAGCAGCGAGCGGCTCATGCCCATGGCCTCGCACATCTGCTGCACGCCGAATTCCGAGTTCTTGTAGTTCTGCTCCATGATTGTCATGACGCGGTCCATGAAGGGCACCTCCTTCAGGCGGGCCTCCTCGTTGTCGGCCTCGGCAGTCTTGTTGGTGCTCTCCTCCAGGCGCTGCTGAATGTGCAGGATGTCCTGTATGCGTGCCTGCATCTGCTCGGGATTGCGGCTCTCGCGCACGGCCTTCTCGATGGGCTCCATCAGCCGTCGCTCCTCCTCTTTCTTGATGCGCGCGCTGAGCTTCATCATGCGCTGCCGGTAGAGCCACGAGGCGAGTGCCACGAGCAAGATGAGCAGACCGCTGAGGAACCACCAGCTATGCCAGAAGTAGGGAGTGACCTCTATGTTGAGCGTCAGCAGCTCGGACTCCTCGTCGCTGTAGGCCGAATCGTAGCGTACCTCAAGGCGGAAGGAGCCGGAGGGCAGCGAGGTGTAGCGCACGCTGTGCTCGCCGGCGGGCAGCTGGGTCCACTCTTTGTCGAGACCGCGCAGCCGATAGCTGTAGGTGCCGCTGTTCTCGCTGGCGTAGTTGAGGGCGGAGAAGCTGAGCACGATGGACTTGTTGCTCTCGTGGAGGCGCAACAGCTGCACCTGCGAGATGTCGGCATCGATGTAGCGAGAGTCTGCCGTGGCGTCCTCATTGTCCACGGTGAGATGGGTGAACCGCAGCTTTCGCACGGGGATGGTGGCACGCTGGTCGATGCCGGTCAGCTCGGTGAGTCCCCTGACAGAGCCGAGGAAGATGGTGCCGTCGGGCCCTTTCACGGCCGAGTTCCAGTAGAACTGCTCACTGAGCAGGCCGTCGTCGACGCCATAGTTGGCAAACACCTCGGCATCGGGATTGAGCAGCGAGAGGCCGTAGTTGGTGGTTATCCAGAACTGTCCGTGCCCGTCTTCCACGATGCCTTTCACGGCATTGTTGGCCAGTCCCTGCTGCATGGTGTAGCGGGTGAAGTGCTCGTGTCCGCTCTTGTCGATGGTCCGGTGGTAGAGTCCGTATTCATTGCTGCCCAGCCACAGCGTTCCGTCGTGGGCCTGATAGAAACATGAGATTTTCTCTATGACGCGGCTGTCGGGGTCGTCGAGCCGATAGCGGATGGCACGGCACGGGAACCGTCCGCGTGCGTCGCGCTTCTTGAGGCTGACCACCCTTGCCCCGTCGAGACATCCCATCCAAAGCTCGCCCTCGGCGGTGACGAGCGACCCGATGCAGCCCCTCACATCGCGGCAGCCTTCGAAAGGCTCGCGGATGGTGGCCGTGGCGAAATCGTAGAAGAAGAGGCCGGTGTTGGCGCCTATCCAAAGGCCGTTGTTGAAGGGGTCGAAAGCCAGTGCGCCGATGTATTGCAGCAGGTTGTCGAAGGTATTGCCCGAGGAAAAGACAGACAGACGGTCGGTGGCGAGGTCGACAGTGCACAGTCCGCCGCCCCAGGTGCCCACCCACAGTCGGCCCTGGTTGTCGGCACAAAGGGTGGAGACGGAGTTGTGGGGCAGCGCGCTGTTAGCGGTTGTCAGGTGGGCAAAACCGTCTTGGCCGGGCTCGCGCCTGTTCAGACCGCCCTCCACCGTGCCCACCCAGAGCGTACCGTCGGCCTCCACATACATGGCGTTCACCGCATTGGCCGAGAGCGAAGACGGACTGTCGGCATGGTGGGCGAAGTTGCGGAGCTGCAGCTGGCGCGGAGTGAGGCGGGTGATGCCGCCTGTTTCGGTGGCAATCCATATCTGCTGGCCCAGCAGGAACACCTGCGTGACATAGTCGCTCGACAAAGGCGTGGGCGAGGTGGTGGTGAGATGCTCGAAGCTGTTGGTCTGTGGATGGTAGATGTTAAGTCCGCAAAGGGTGCCCACGAGAAGGGTTCCGTCGGGCAGGAGTGTCAGACAGGTGGCCGCATTGTGCGACAGGCTGGCAGGGTCGGCGGTGTGGGTGTAGTGGTCGAGCTGGTGACTGTGGATGTCGTAGCGGTAGAGGCCATTGACGGTAGACGCCCAGATGAAGTCCTCCTGACGCAGGAAATCGGACACGTAGGCGGAGTGCAGCTCGGTGTTGCTGGCCATGACGTCCTGACGCTGCAGGCTGTTTCCCCTGGGCACCAGCTTGTAGAGACCGCCATCGACAGCCGCCCACACGGTGCCGTTGCCCTCCACGTCGCGCACCCTGACGACAGGAGCGTTGCCCGACTCATAGGCATAGGCCAGTGGTTTCTGCGGGTTACCCTCCGCATCGAATGATATATAGTATATATATGTACGCGCGACGAGCCACATGTTTCCCTTGCTGTCGCAATAGCTTCCCACTGCGGGTCTGGCGAGAATGGAGTCGATGTCGGCATGGCCGTTGGGGAAAGGCGACAGCTTGCGCATCGTGACGAGGTCGATGACATCGGTGCCTTCCTCATAGCTTACCCAAAGACGGTGGAAGCCATCTTCAGAGAGCGAGCGGCAGGAGTTGCTTCTCGGGGAGAAACCCATGTTGTAGACTGTGGGAGAATAGAACGTGTAGCCGTCGTATTTGAGCAGTCCGCCGCCCTGCGAGGCAATCCAGATGAAGCCGTAGCTGTCGGTAAGCAGGGCGTCGACATGGTTGTTGGGCAGTCCGGTCCGCATGTCCAGCACCGACAGGTTGTAGCGCTCGGCAAAGGATGTCTGGCCCCAGGCGTGGAGCGTTGCGGCAACGGAGAGGAGGAACAGGAGCAGCTTTTTCATGTCAGGAGGCTGTTTTTCGGGATGGAAAGCGGTGGGCAGACGCGGTCGCGGCGGCACTATTGCAGCTCGGGCCAGCCGTCGGCGGTCCACCGAATGGTTTTCTGCACCAGCACAGAGGCGCCTTCGAGGGGTACGCTGTAGCCGTGGCAGATGAAGATGTCTTCGTTGTTCAGGTGATAGGCGGCGCAGTGGCCCAGGGCCTCAAACGCCTTCTTGTCGCCCTCGATGAGCAGGTTTCCACCACCCAGACGCATGTCCATGCCGAGGCGGTCTGTATAGGGGCCTTCCACGCGGCGGCTTCTTCCCACGGCCACTCTGTAGTTGCTCTTGGCACCTCGGCAGCAGTAATCCCAGGCCACAAAAAGGTAATAGTAGCCGCCGTGCTTCATGATGAACGGCGCCTCGATGGCGTTCTGGCCGGCGAATTTCGATGTGGGGTTCTGCTCGGCGCGGCTTGTGTTGCCCGGTGCATGGCGGCGTGCGATGGTGCGCGGACGCCAGCCTTTCATGGGGTGCATGGTGTCGTCGAGGCGGATGAGCTGTATGCCGTCCCAGAAAGAGCCCCAGGTCATCCAGGGCTGGTCGTTGTCGTCGATGATGATGTTCGGGTCGATGGCGTTCCAGTCGTCGCGCTTTCCCTTCGAGGCGACGACACATCCCTCATCGCGCCACGCATAGTCGGGCGAGGCGGGATTGAGCGTAGGACTGCTGATGAGGCCAATGGCCGAGGTGTTCACGCCAAAGGAGGAACAGCTGTACATCATCCACCAGCGGCCGTGCCAGCGGATGATGTCGGGAGCCCAGATGTGGCGGCGGAACTCGGGCACCGAGTCGTGGGTCCACGCAGGCACGTTGTCCGTGAGCACGCCCTCGGGATAGACGGTCCATGTTTGGCGGTCGGTGGAGGTGGCCATCATGATGTTCACGCCTGTGGCATACAGATAGTAGGTGCCGTCTTCATAGGCCATGACGGGGTCGTGGACCATCAGCGTGTCGGTCTTGAACGGATGGCGGGGCCGATGGCTGCGGTTGTCCTGGGCCTGGGCGGTGAGTGAGGCCAGCAAGAGCAGGGCGGAAAAGAAGATTTTCATGTTTTTTGATTGTAGCGGATTGATGATTGATTTTAAGTAGATAGCTTTCTCGGGAGTTCAATAGAACAGGATGATGCCCGCCACGGCACAGTAGAGAATCATTCGGATTGGATTGATTTTCAGGAACTTCGTGGCGACAAAGGTGGCAATAAACAGAGCGCAGCTGATGGTGAACTGCCACGGATTCGTCTCGGGCGTGGAGAAGTTGTCGGGCGTCATCAGCAGTAGCGTGGCGGCAGCCAACAGGCCCACCACGGCTGGTCTGAGACCCATGAAGACGCTCTGCACCGTCTGGGTCTTCATGTATTTCATGAACAAGCGACTGATGAGAATCATCAGGATGAGCGAAGGCAGCATGAGCGCAAAGGTGGATGTGGCAGAGCCAAGGACGGCCATTGGCATGCTGTAGCCGGCTTTTTTGATGACGGTGTAGCCGCAATATGTCGCCGAGTTAATGCCTACAGGGCCAGGTGTCATCTGGCTGATGGCCACAATGTCGGTGAACTCTGCGGTGGTCAGCCAGCCCCAATGGCGCACCACCTCGTCCTGAATCAGCGACAGCATGCCATAGCCGCCGCCAAAACCGAAAAGGCCTATCTCAAAGAAGGTGATGAAAAGATAGAGGTAAATCATTCGCTTTTTCTATTTTGGGGTCATTATTCTGTGGGCTGGATGTACTTGCCGTAGACATATCCCGACACGGCCGCTGCGATGATGATGAGGATGGGCGACACGCCGAGCAGCCAGATGAGCAGGGCTCCGCCGATGGGAATCCAGCAGGTGGAGAGGCTGATGTGCGCTTGTTTGGCCAGATTGAAGGTGGGAACGGCTATCAGTGCCACCACGGCGGGGCGGATGCCTTTGAACATAGCGGCCACGACGCGGTTGTCTTCGAAGCTGTGGAAGAACATTGCGATGAGCAGGATGATGACAAACGAGGGCAGCGCGGTGGCCAACGAAGCGCACCAGGCGCCTTTACGCTGCCGCAGCTTATAGCCGATGAACGTGCTGATATTGATGGCAAAGACGCCCGGACAACTCTGCGCGATGGCGATAAGGTCGAGGAGTTCGTCCTTGGAAACCCACTGGTGCTTGTCCACGACTTCCGACTCGATGAGCGGAATCATGGCATAGCCACCACCGAAGGTGACTATGCCAATCTTGAAGAATGTTCTGAACAGCTCGGTGTACAGGCTCATACGCGTCCTCTCTTCTCTATCCAGCGGCGTGCATTCACAAAGGCCTCAATCCAAGGTGTGACGTCATCCTGACGGCGACGCTGCGGATACCAGGCGCACTGCCACGGGAAGATGGCACGCTCCAAGTGGGGCATCATGGCCAGATGCCGGCCGTCGGCCGAGCAAATGCCTGCCACATCGAAGTCGCTGCCGTTGGGGTTGGCAGGATAGCCTGAATAGTTGTATTTCGCAATGATGTGATAGTCGGCCTCGCTGCCGGGAAGATGGAACTTGCCTTCTCCATGGGCCACCCACAGACCGAGCTTGCTTCCGCTGAGCGAACCGAACATCACGCTGTCGTTCTGCGGTATCTGCACGGCGATGAACTCGCTCTCGAACTTGTGGGAATCGTTGTGGAGCATTCGAGCCTTCAACGGAGACCCGAGGACTGAGGACTGAGAACTGTCGGCAGCGTCTGTAGACGAAGCGTCATCATACCTCTCAGTTCTCAGTTCGCCGTTGTCAGTCAGTCCCAGCTCCACCATCAGCTGGCAGCCGTTGCAGATGCCGAGCGACAGGGTGTCTTCGCGGGCATAGAAGCGCTGGAGCGCCTCTTTTGCCTTGGGATTGAAGAGGAAAGCGCCTGCCCAGCCCTTGGCCGAGCCGAGCACATCGCTGTTGGAGAAGCCGCCGCAGAAGACAATCATCTGGATGTCCTCCAGCGTCTCGCGTCCGCTAATCAGGTCGGTCATCATCACGTCTTTCACGTCGAAGCCGGCCAGATAGAGCGAATAGGCCATCTCACGTTCGCCGTTGGTGCCTTTCTCGCGGATAATGGCGGCCTTGGGATGTCCGTTTTTCACATCGTGGCGAGCCTTGAGTCCGTATTGCGAAAGCTTTCCGGTGAAGTCGTGGTTGAACTTCATTTCCAGCGGCTGTTTCTTGTAGTTCTCGAAGCGCTGCTCTGCGCAGCCGTTGCGACTCTGCCTGCGGTCGAGCAGATAGGAAGGCCTATACCACACGTCGCGCAGCTGATCGATGTCGAAGGTGTACTCGTTTTCACCCTTCTTCACCACAATGGTGCGCTCCTTGGGTGTTGGATAACCTATCTTGGCATAGCCAACGCCGACGTCCTCGAGGAATTCCTTCAGGTCGAGCTTGTGCTGGTCGCTCACCTGAATCACGACGCCCGGGTTCTCGGCCAGCAGGTTATTCACCACGCTGCCGTCCAGGTCGTGCAGATTGACATGGATGCCTCCGGTGGTGTTGGCAAACGTCATCTCAAGCAGCGTTGTGATCAATCCGCCGGCAGAGATGTCGTGACCGGCCATCACCCACCCTCTCTTGATGAGCTCTTGCAGGGCGTTGAAGCAGTCGACGAAGTACTCTGGGTTCTTCACCGTTGGCACATCGCTGCCCACTTTTCCCTGGGTCTGGGCGAAGGCACTGCCGCCGAGCTGCTGCTTGTCGAACGAGAAGTCTATGTGGTAGAGGCTGGAATTCTTGTCGTTGACCAGCACAGGCGAAACGACCTTGCGCACGTCGCTCACCTCGCCACCGGCACTGACGATGACGGTACCCGGAGAAATGACCTTCTGGCCATTGGGATACTGCTGTGTCATGGAAAGGGAATCCTTGCCCGTTGGCACGTTCACGCCGATGGCGCAGCAGAAGTCCGACAGGGCACGCACGGCACTGTAGAGGCGCGCATCCTCGCCTTCCTGCGAACGGCAGGGCCACATCCAGTTGGCCGAAAGACTCACGCTGTTGAGCCCATCCTGCAGCGGAGCCCACACCAGATTGGTGAGAGCCTCGGCCACGGAGAGCACACTACCGGCCTCGGGTGAGGCAAGTCCGGCCTGAGGAGCGTGGCCCAAGGCGGTGGCGATGCCTTTCTTTCCACGGTAGTCGAGGGCAACCACGCCGCAGTCGCTCAGCGGAAGCTGCAGCTCACCCTGACACTGCTGACGAGCAATCTTACCCGTCACCGAGCGGTCAACTTTGTTTGTCAGCCAGTCTTTACAGGCGACGGCCTCGAGCGAAAGCACCTTCTCGACCTTTCCCACAAGGCTTTCGTTCGTCTCTGTCTGCGCCAGTTCCACGGGGGCATACTTGCGCTCCACGGTCTTGTCCACCATAATTGTCTTGGGCGAATGTCCAAACATCTGGGCCACATCGAGGTCAAAAGGCTTCACGCCATCTCCCTGACGGAACGAGAAGTGGGCGTCGCCGGTGGTCTCGCCAACGACATAAAGCGGTGCGCGTTCGCGCTCGGCAATCTGGCGCACATGGTCAATGTGCTGCTCGTCGATGAGCAGACCCATGCGCTCCTGACTCTCGTTAGCGATGATTTCCTTGGCGGAAAGCGTCTTGTCACCTATCGGAAGCTTGGTCATGTCTATCTCACCGCCGCACTCTTCAACCAGCTCCGACAGGCAGTTCAGATGGCCTGCTGAGCCGTGGTCATGGATGCTTACGACGGGGTTGTTGTCTTCTTCCACCAACGCGCGTACAAGGTTGTAGGCGCGTTTTTGCATTTCTGGGTTGGCGCGTTGCACAGCATTCAGCTCGATGCCGTTGCTATATCGGCCAGTGTCTACCGAAGAAACGGAGCCGCCACCAAGCCCGATGCGGTAGTTGTCGCCACCTACCACGACGATCTTGTTGCCTTTCTGCGGCTCTTTCTTCAGACAGTCGCGCTTCTTGCCGTAGCCAACGCCGCCGGCCAGCATGATGACCTTGTCGTAGGCATACATGGTGCTTGCCGATGCATCGGGTCCTTCCTCCTGATGTTCAAACGTGAGAACAGAACCGCAGATGAGCGGCTGGCCGAACTTGTTTCCGAAGTCGCTGGCGCCATTGGAGGCCTTGATGAGGATTTGTTCGGGAGTCTGGTAGAGCCATTGCCTCACGGGGAGGATGCGTTCCCACTCACGTGCCTCGTCGCTGCGGGTGTACGACGTCATGTAGACCGCCGTTCCGGCAATGGGCCACGAGCCAGTGCCACCGCCCATGCGGTCGCGAATCTCGCCGCCAGTACCTGTGGAAGCACCGTTGAAAGGCTCCACCGTGGTGGGGAAGTTATGGGTTTCGGCCTTCAGCGAGATAACGCTCTCGATGTCTTTCACCTGGAACCAGTCGGCAGTGCTCTGGTCGGCGGGGGCGAACTGCTCCACCACAGGCCCTTCGGAGAACGCCACGTTGTCCTTGTAGGCTGAAAGTATCTTGTGCGGATTCTCCGCCGTGGTCTTCTTGATCATCTGGAAGAGGCTCATCTCTTCTTCCTTTCCGTCGATGACGAATGTGCCGCCGAAGATCTTGTGGCGGCAGTGCTCAGAGTTGATCTGGGCAAAGCCGAAGATCTCGGAGTCGGTGAGCGGACGGCCCAGCTGCTTCTCAATGTTGTGCAGATAGGCAATCTCCTCGGGCGAGAGGGCCAGTCCCTCCTGCTCGTTGTAGGCTTCGAGGTCGGCAACGTGCTTGATGGGCTCGGGCTCGATGTTCACCCTGAACACGTTCTGGTCCAGTCCTTTGTTGTAGGGACGCTGCAGCATGGGGTCGTAGACATCCTCGGGGATGGAACCGTCTGCTGCAAGACTGCCACTGTCCACGGGAACATACTCCTCGATGCGCGTTATGCCACGAAGGCCCATGTTCTGGGTTATCTCCACGGCATTGGTGCTCCACGGCGTGATCATCTCACGTCTTGGCCCTACGAAATGGCCCTCAAGAGCGGCTGCGTCCAGTAACTGGGCATCGCCATAAAGCCAGCATAACTCATTGATTTCCTGTTGATCCAACTGATGATCAACCTCTGTTGCAATCACATGTTGTGACGGAGTCTTGAAGAAAAGTATCATTCTATACCTTATAATAATAAACGTTTATGCCTACAAAGGTACGACTTTTTGGCGAAATATCAAAACAAAGAGCCGAGATAATTAAACAATTAGGACCACGACCCTCCCCGATGGCCCTCGCCAAATAGAAAAACCATCCGCCGGCAAGGCCTCCCCGGCCTAAGAAAGCTTCCTGAGCAGCTGGCGGAAAGCGAACCAGACGTGCATCATGATGGTCGAAGGCGTGCCGTAATGGTGGCACATCACGCGGTAGCGCTCCTTGAGCGAGTCGCGGTGATGCAGCGTGGTCTGTCCCTCTTTCAGGTAGTCCACCAGCGTCAGATGGGTGTTTGCCATGGGGCGTTTCTGGCGCTCACCTTCCTTCATCACGCGGATGCACCAGTCCACATCGGCCGAATAGCGGTAGGCGAGGTCGTAGTCCGTGTGGCGGGCGATGTCGGTGAGGGCATAGAAAGCCTGGTGGCAGACGGTCATTCCCTGTCGGAACGATCGCCACGACAAAGTCTCCGGCGGTCGCAGGTGTCGTTTTCCGAGCAGACGACCTTCGTTGTCCACCACGTCGGTGTCGCCGTAAACCACCGCAGGCATCACCTCCTGGTCAGCCGCTTCTGCCACTTTCCGCAGCGTGTCAGGACTGTGCAGCGTGTCGCCAGCGTTGAGAAACACCAGGTAATGGCCCGTTGCCATGTGCAAACCTTTGTTCATGGCGTCGTAGAGACCGTTGTCGGGCTCCGACACGATGACCACCTCATGGCCGTTGGCAGCCTGGTCCGACGTCAGCCTGTAGGCGTTGGCCTGTGCCAGTGTGCCGTCGGTGGAGGCCCCGTCCACAATGAGATGCTCCACATTGTCGTAGGTCTGTGCCAGCACACTGTCGAGCGTGCGCTGCAGCACCGCCTCCGCGCGGAAGGTAACGGTGATGACTGTTATCTTGATGTTGCTTTTCATGGCTCGTCGTCTTTTCCTTCGTACACCTCAATATATCGCTTTGCCACGCTTCCCTGCGACCAGCACCGCGCCACTTTGCGCTGTGCCTCGCTGGCCAGTGCGCCGGCATCGGCCTCGCTGAGCACCCAGGCCAGTCCGCACGCCAGGTCGTCGGCGTCGCGGTAGTTGGCCACGTAGCCGTTCTTCTTGTGGTCAATCATCTCGGGAATGCCGCCTGTCCGGAACCCCACGCAGGGCACGCCGCAGGCCATGGCCTCCATGATTGTGTTGGGCAGGTTTTCCGAGAGCGACGGCAGCACAAACAGGTCGCAGGCGCTGTAGAGGGCGGCTATGCGGTGGGCGTCGTTCACATATCCCTGTGCAAACACCGGCATCTGGAACGCCTTCGCCACTTCCTCGGCATGTCCGCCCAGCACCACGAGGCCCGTCTCCTTGGCCAGTTGCGGATGCGTCTCGCCCAATAGGCGGCACGCCTCGGCCAGATAGTCCATGCCCTTGTAGGGGTTGGTGGCGCGCTGCGACACGAAAGCGATGAGTTTCTTCTCTGCGGGCAGTCCCAGCTGCTGTCGCATGGCCCGTCGGTCGGCAGGGTGGAACACGGTGGTGTCTATCGCATTGGGAATGCTCACCACGCGCTGTCCCTTGAGCAGTGCGCTCTGCCGGGCCTCGCCGGCCAGCCATTGGCTGCACGCCACAAACGTAATCCGGTGTCCTTCCAGCATGCTTTGCTTGCGGCGCCATGCCGCGGCGGCCGCGTCGTTTTCTGAACCGCCGCCGGGAAGATAGGGACAATGGCAGCAGCCGGTGGTGAACTGGCGGCACGTCAGCGTCAGATGGCAGAGGGCGGTGGCGGGCCACATGTCGTGCATTGTCCAGACCACGCGCTTGCCGCTGTCGAGAATGCGGCGGATGTTGTTCAGCGAGAGCATGCCCTGATTGACCCAGTGCAGGTGCACGATGTCGGCTTCCTGGAACTCTCGCGTGCGGGTGATGTCGCTGCCGGCACAGCCAACGTCGAGGTCCCACAGGTGTTTCCTCCCCAGACGGAGCCGCCACCACACCGCCAGTCGCTCGCGCAGGAAGTTCCATTGCCCTCGCCAGCCGTCGCCCCACTGGCTCACCAGCAGGTCGTCGGTAGACTTGTCTCTCACCAGCATGCGCGCCTTCACGCCGTTGTTGTTCAGCGCCATCAGCAGGCGGTTGGCAGCCAGGGCGGCGCCTCCCGTTCGCTCGCTCGTGTTCACTATCAGTACTCTCATGCCGCTACGGTTGGGTTGTTCTTTTGGTTTTGTTGATGCAAATGTAGGAAAAAAAAAGCAGAAAGGGCGTCTTTTTGCTGAAAAAGTGTGCCGTGCAAACGTTTACACAAACAAAAAACGCAAAACCATGGGCCATCGAATTGGTGGTTTCGGCTGAATTGCTTATCTTTGCAATGTCAAACACTAATTAAAAAGCGGAAGGAAATGAAAGAGAAAATCAAGACATTGATCAGTGTGGGTGTCAAGGCCATTGTGGTTCTTGTCATGCTGTTTGTGACGGGCAGCAGCCAGAATGCTAATGCCCAGGGATGGCCCGAAAACTATGGAGGCGTCATGCTGCAGGGTTTCTTCTGGGACTCCTACAGTGCCTCGCAGTGGACAAAACTGAGCAGCCAGGCCGACGACCTCGCCCAGACATTCAGCCTGGTGTGGGTGCCTCAGAGCGGCAACTGTGGCGGACAGTCCATGGGCTACGACGACCTCTATTGGTTCAACAACTACGACAGCTCGTTCGGCACGGAACAGGCCCTGCGCGACATGATCAAGACATTCCGCGACAAAGGCCTCGGAACCATCGCCGACGTGGTCATCAACCACCGCAAGAGCCTCAACTCGTGGACCGATTTCCCCAAGGAAGTCTACAAGGGTGTGACCTATCAGCTCACCTGGCAGGACATTTGTGCCGACGATGAAGCGGCGAGCAACGGCCACCAGTGCGGTCCGAACAAGGACACAGGAGAGGGATGGGACGGCATGCGCGACCTGGATCACAAGAGCCAGAACGTGCAGACCAACGTGAAAGCCTACCTGGATTTCCTGCTCAACGACCTCGGATATGCCGGATTCCGCTACGACATGGTGAAAGGCTATGCGGCGGAATACACCCGCATGTACAACACTTCGGCCAAGCCGCAGTTCTCAGTGGGTGAGTACTGGGACAGCAGTTCGCGCATCAGCAACTGGATAGACAACACCGCACAGGACGGCACTCCCACGAGCGCTGCCTTCGACTTCCAGTTCCGCTACACCGTGCGCAACGCCGCCAACAACGGCGACTGGACCCGACTGGGGCAGCAGAACGACGGCAACTGGCCCCTCGTGAGCAACAACTATCAGCAGGCTAAATACAGCCGCTGGGCGGTGACGTTCGTGGAGAACCACGACACAGAGCGGAGGGCCAATGCCGAGCAAGATCCGCTCAAGAAGGACACGCTGGCCGCCAACGCCTATCTGCTGGCCATGCCCGGAACGCCGTGTGTCTTCCTCAAGCACTGGCAGGCCTACCGCCCAGAGATAAAGGCCATGGTGGAGGCACGCCGCGTCGCTGGCATCAACAACCTCAGCACCTATTCCAACATGCGGTCGAACAAGGCCTACTATTCCAACATCGTGAAGACCAACGGCGAGAACCGTCTGCTCTTCGTCTTGGGCAACACCGACGGCTTCGTGCCCAGCGATGCCCAGTGGAAGGAGATTCTTTCGGGCTATCATTATAAGTACTACCTGTGGCGCGCCCTCGAAACGGCCTGGGCCAACCGTGCTTCGGGCACCTACGATGAGCCGTTCGACGTCCGCCTGACTGCCGTCAGCGAGGCCGCCGACGCACAGCTCGTCTACACCCTCGACGGCACCACACCCACGGCCAGCAGCCCGCGCGTGGCCGACGGTACGACGGTTCGCATCGACGGAGACTGCACACTCACCCTCGGACTGCTCGTAGGAGGAGCCGTTAAAGGAGTGGTGAAGCGCGAGTACAAGATGAAGACTGTGAACCGCACCGACATCACCGTCTACGTGAATACCGATGCCGTGGGATGGACCACCGTGAACTTCTGGACATGGGGCGGCGACGACACCCACGCTCCGCAGCACGCTTCATGGCCCGGCGACCGGATTACAGACACCAAGACCATCAACGGCAAGAAGTGGTACTACAAGACCTTCACGCTCAACTCCGACGACGACTTCGTCAACTTCGTGTTCAGCACGGGCAGCGGCTCGCCGCAGACCGTCGACATTGAGAACGTGCGCTCCGACAGGTTCTTCGAGATCAGCACCGAGAAGAGCGGCGACAAGCACAAGGTGAACGACGTAACGGGCACCACAGGCGTCGACATCGTGGAGTGGATGGCACCCAGCAGCTCGGCAAGGCCCAGCGGCGTGTACTCGCTCGACGGACAGCTGGTGCGCCAGGGAACGTCCACCAGCCAGCTGCCACGCGGCATCTACGTGGTCAACGGCCGCAAGGTGGTGGTGCGATAACAATCAAGAAAAACGATGAATATGAAGAAGAAACTGCTCACGGCCGCGCTGATGCTGCTGGCCGCAACCGGCATGAAGGCGCAGCGAATGGCAGGCGGCGACCTGTCGATGCTGCCCAAATATGAGGCCGCAAAAGTGAACTACTACGATGCCAACGGCAACCTCATCGCCGACGTGCTGCAGCACATGCGCGATGAGGCCGGCTACTCCATCGTGCGCATACGCCTCTTTGTGAATCCCACAAAGGAAACGGGCGTCGTGCAGGATCTGGAATACGTGAAGGCACTGGGAAAGCGAGTGAAGGAAAAGGGAATGAAGCTGATGGTGGACTTCCACTACAGCGACACCTGGGCCGACCCGTCCAACCAGTGGACGCCGGAACAATGGAAGTCGCTCAACGACAACGAGCTCGCGCAGAAGGTCTACGACTACACCAAGGACTGCCTGCAGCAGCTCACCAATGCCGGCGCCAAGCCCGACTACATACAGACGGGCAACGAAATCAGCTATGGAATGCTGTGGGGACCACAGGGCACCGGCTCGCCCAAGAAGTGCTACACCAGCAGCGACGCCAACTGGAGCCGCTTCCGCTCGCTGCTCGCCAAGGCCGCACAGGCCTGCAGGGAGGAGTGCCCAGAGGCGAGAATCATCATCCACACGGAGCGCACCAACAACTGGAGCACCACCAAAGGCATCTATGAGAGACTGGCCTCGGCCGACTACGACATCATCGGACTGAGCTACTATCCCGAGTGGCACAACAACCTGGCAACGCTGAAAAGCACCATCCAGAACCTGAAGAACACCTTCCCGCAGAAACCCGTCATGATTGTGGAGACTGGCTATTTCAACAACTGGTACAACAGCAATGCCACCTACAACTTCACATCGACATGGCCGGCCACGCCAGAAGGGCAGAACAAGTTCCTCACCCAGCTGGTGGAAACCGTGGAGACGCTCGACAACGTGCAGGCCATTCTCTACTGGTTCCCCGAGGAGAATCCCTACAAGCCGGGCTCAGGCCAGTACAACAATGTGTACAACCCGTGGTTCAACCATGGACTCTTCGCCCCCGAGACGGGTCGCGCACACCCGGGCCTCTATGCGCTGAAGCCCTATTCCAACGTCGGCAGCGGCATCGCAACGCTCAACAGCGACGCCAACCCGACGACACAAGCCGTCTACACCCTCGACGGACGCCGCCTCCCCGCCCAGCAGTCTCTGCGCCCGGGCATATACATCAAGGACGGGCGAAAGGTCGTGGTGAAGTGAGAAACTTATCTCTCAGGAGTACAGGAGTGCAGGAGTTACAGGAGTTGCAGACGTTAGTTTTATTTGCTCAACATACAGAATCGTACTAAAAGTATCGTCTGCAACTTCTGAACTCCTGAACTCCTGAACTCCCGAACTCCTGAAATTTGAATGAGAAAACTGCCACAGCAACAATCCTAAAGAAAGGGCAAAGGCCGACGAATACACGGCTTTTGCCCTTTCCTTTTGCCCGCACTTCCAGACAAAACCGCTGGAAATGAACGGCTAAACTGACGAATCATCAAGACAAAAGCGACAGATGGGCGAGACAAATCCATTGGAATCGTTGAACGAAACCAATGGAATCGTTGAACAAAACCAATGGAATGGTTGAACGAAATCAATGGGATTGTTTCAGAAAAACGCCAAATAAACTTCATTTATTTGCCAAAAGAAGTGAAGAAAAACGCCAGATAAAATTCAGGAAACCGTCAGTCTGTCCGGGCGGGAGCATCAGACAGTTTCACTGAAGAAAACGGGCCGTTTGTTTAAAACATTTGCGGATGACGGGCAACGGCCGTACCTTTGCACCGTGATTCATAAATGTTAAGGTTTAAAGTTTCAGAAGTTCAGGAGTTCAGGAGTTCAGGAGTTACAGACGTTAGTTTTATTTGCTCCATTTAAAGAATCGCACTAATAGTATCGTCTGTAACTCCTGTAACTCCTGCGCTCGGCCAAGGTCATCAGGCCTTGGACGCTCTGCTTGCAGAGAACTCCTGGACTCTTGAACTACCGAGAGTTAAGTTAAGGTTATTAGGCTAAGGTTGTTAAGATTGTTTTCTTTACCAAAGGGGAGGAGCGCCTCCCCTTTTTTCTTGGCATAAAAACGCAGGCAACTTCGCCCGCTGTGGTTGTCATGGGGACGAGATTGCCTGCGCTCTTGTGGGGACGTGACGGTTTCAGAAGTCAAACGGACGTCCGCGGTAGAAGTCGAGCAGTGCGCTCTGGTAGACGTACTCGTATTTGGCGCGCACCAGGTCGCTCTCGGCCTTCATCAGGTTGTTCTTGGTCTCGTTGAATTCCGTAATGTTGGCCTTGCCAAACTCATACTTCGCCTGCATCAGGCGGAAAGCCTCCTGCTGGCTGTAGAGCGCCTTCTCGCTGCTGTCGTACTTGGCCTGCGCGTTGACAGCGTTGTAGTAGGCCTGCTGTATTTCCTTGTAGAGGCTCTTCTTGGTGTTCTCCAGCATGAGCAGTTGCGTCTGTCGGCTGAGCTCGGCGTTGCGGATGTTGTTGCGCGTCTCGTAGCGGTTGAAGATGGGCACGTTCAGACTCAGTCCGAGATACTGGCTGAAGTTGTTGTTGAGCTGCTTGAAAAAGCCGTCGGCAGGAAAGCCGCTCGTCTTGTAGTAGTTGCTGCCCAGTCCGGCCTGGAACGACAGTGTGGGGAGCTTGGCGCTGCGGGCGATGTCGATGCTCTTGGCCGCACCCTCGAGCCTGAACTGCTCGGCCCTGACCTCTGGTTTCAGCATGACGGCCTCGGCATATATCGCATCGGGCGACAGCTGCTGGGCGTTGGGCGATGGCGGAACGGTGGTGGGCACCACGATGTTAAAGCCCTCGGGCGACGGCAGTTCGAGCAACTGGGTCAGCGCCAGCAGCGCCAGCTTGCGGTCATTCTGTGCCTGTGTGGCAGTGAGCCTGCTCTGCGCCAGGGCGGCTTCTTGCTGAGCCACCTCGGAACCGCTGGCCTTTCCGTTGCGCATCATCTCGGTCAGGCGGAACACCTGCAGCGAGTCAATCTCAATCTGGCGGTTGGCCACCTGGCAGAGTTCGTCGCTATAGAGAATCTGAACGAACGCCTGGGCCACCTGCATGCGTATGTCGTTCTTGGCCTTTTCCAGGTCTTCGTTGGCCGCCTGAAGGTTCAGTTGCTGCAGCTCCAGGGTGCGTGGGATGCGGTAGCCTGTAAAGAGCGGCACCGAAGTGCCCAGCGAAAACGAGGTGCTGCTGGTATTGGTGTTGGTGTAAGTATTCTCTGCGGTGAGTCCTCGTCCGAAAGAAAAGTTCTCGCTGACCGACCCGCTGAGGTCGGGCAGACGGCTGTTGCGGGCGGTGTTGACGTCGATTTCGCGCTGCTGCCGGGTGATGTCGCTCCGCTTGATCTGCAGGTTGTGGTCCACGGCATAGTCGATGCACTGCCTCAGCGTCCATGCCTGCTGCGCCTGCACGTGCAGGGCAGCGGCTGCCATGATGGCCATGATGGTCTTCCTCTTCATATTCATAGTGGTGGCTGTGTTATTCTTCCTTGTCGTCGTCGCTGACCACCTGTGGTCCGCGAACCTTTTCCTTGAGGCCGAGTCCTTGCTTGATCTCGATGTTCACGCCGTCGGAGAGACCGGTGGTGACCTGCTTGCGCTCGTAGGTCTTCTGCTCGCCCTCGCCCTTTACGATGTAGACGAACGTGGAGTCGCCACTGAATTCGATGGCGCTCTCTGGCACGCTCACCACGTTAGTGGCCTTGGCCAGCACGATTTCTGCGTTGGCTGAGTAGCCCGAACGTATCTTGCTGCCCTTGAGAACATGGACGGCGGCCTTGATTTCAAACTGGTTGGCGCCGTTGCTTTCCACTGCCTTGGGCGAGATATACTCCAGCGAGGCATCGAAGGAAAGGTCCTGCAGGGCGCCGATGGTTATCTTCATGGGCATGCCCGAAACAAGATGTCCCACCTCCGTCTCGTCGATGTTGCCGCGGAAAATCAGGTCGTTCATGTTGGCCACCGAAGCGATGGTGGTGCCGTCGTTGAAGGTATTGGAGTTGATGACCGAGTTTCCGACCTTGACGGGAATGTCGAGGATGATGCCCGAAATGGTGGACCGGATGAGCGTTGACGACGCCGAGGCGTTGCTTCGCGACACGCCATCGCGCACCACGGCAAGGGCATCGTCGGCCGCAGTCTTCTCTTCGCGGGCCTGCCGCAGGGCTTGTCGGGTGCGGTCATACTCATCGGCGCTGATGAGCTCCTGCTTGTAGAGCGCCTCCACACGGCTGAGGTCTATCTGTGCCTGCCGCAGATTGATTTCGGCAAGACGCACGCGGCTCTGCGCCGAACTGAGCTGCGACATGTCGGGAATGACCTTCACCTTGGCGATGACCTCACCCGCCTGCACCATGTCGCCGGGTTCTTTGAGCAACTCGGTGATGATTCCCGAGATCTGAGGCTTCACGTTGACCTCGTTGCGCGGCTCTATCTTTCCGGTCACGATGGTGGTTTTCGCGATGTCGGTTGTTTGTGGGGTGAACTCATTGTAGACAACCGGCTGCGGTTGAGACTTCTGCCAGAGGAACAGGAATGTTCCGATGAAGATCAGGGCAACGAGGGCTGCGATGATCAGTTTGCTGTACTTCTTCATATCTGTCGTTGTTTTATTTACTCAAGTTCTAAAGCTCTGCTTGTCATTTGGAGTCTGGGAGTTGGGAAGTTTGGGAGTCTGGACGATAGCCGTGGAGTGTCTTTTGCAACAGAACTGACGTCGAAACTCCAGCGGCTGTGTCCGCCTGGCCGCGTTCATTCGTCGCGCATGGCGTCCACAGGCTTGATACTCATGGCGCGCGTTGCCGGAGCTAATCCGGCGAGAACGCCCATGATGCTGACCACGAGTGCGGCGAAGATGGCCGTCCAGAAGTTCACCTGGAAGTGGGCCATGACGATTCCGTCCTCGGTGTTGCCCATCTCCAGCATCTGAAGAATGGCCACGGCGAAGAGGATGCCGCTCATGCCGGCCACCAAGGTGAGCACAATGCTCTCGCTGATGATCTGCGACAGCACGATGCGCGGGGTGGCTCCGATGGCGCGGCGTATTCCTATCTCGGTGGTGCGTTCGCGCACGGTCACCATCATGATGTTGGACACACCGATGGCACCCGCCAGGAGCGTGCCCAGACCTACCAGCCATATCAGGAAGTTGACGCCGCGGAATAGGTTGTCGAGCAGCTGGAAGAGCACCTCGGTGTTGAACACCATCGTGCCCTGTTCGTCGGTGGGGTCCACATAGTGTGCCCGTGCCACCGTCTCGCGTATGCGGCTGGTCAGGGAGCTCATCACCACGCCCTTGCGGCCCGTTACCGCAATCATGTCCACCTGGTTGCCACGGTTGTAGGCCTGTTGCATCAGTGTGATGGGCAGAATGACACTGGTTCCGGCCTCGCCGCCGAAATTGATGGCCTCCGAGACATTGTAGTCGACACCCACAATCTGGAAGAAGATGGAGTCGATGCGTATGCGCTTGCCGCACGGATCGCCACCGCCGGGGAAGAGCTCCTTGTAGGTTTTCTTGCCGATGACGCACACCTTGCGGTGCTCACGCATGTCGGCCTCGTTGATGTATCGCCCGTAGAAGATCTTCGGACTGTTCACCAGCTGGTAGTCGGGCATGGCTCCATTGACGCCCACGGAGGCTTTCTTGTCGCCGAAATAGGCCGTGCCGCCGTTGGAAAACAGCAGCGGCGTCACCACGTCGAGCTCGGGAACGCTGCTCTTGATGCGCTCCACGTCCTTGTATTCCATCGTCCAGTAGCGCCCCTTTCGGAAACCCTTGTAGGCTTTCGAGGTGGGCTGCGACCACACCATGGCCGAGTTGGTGGCAAAGCCCGCGAAGTTCTGGTTGAGCATTTCCTTCAGTCCCTGTCCGCCACCTATGAGCGCCACCAGCATGAAGACGCCCCAGAAGACGCCGAAGCCGGTGAGGAACGAGCGCGACTTGTTGCGAGTCAGCGTGTCCAGTATTTCGCGATAGCTGTCGAGATCTATTCTCATTGTTGTATGTCTTTTTCTGTTCTTGAAAGTACCCATTGTGATATTGAAGCCCGAGAGCTCAGAAGTGCGGGAGCCATGATGATGGCTGAGGCCTGATGCCTTTGCTTCTTGCTTCTCCTTTCCCTCACTCTGCGCGGAGCGCTTCTATGGGCCTGATGCGTGCGGCCTTCATAGCTGGGATGAGTCCGGCGATGGTGCCGGCGATGACCATCACCATGGTTGCCTCGATGCAGACGTCGAGTCCGACGGTGGGGTCGACGAACATCGTGGCCTTGAACAGTCCGGTGTCGATGGTTTCGTGGCCCAATGTCGCGTCCATGTACTCATTGGCGAAGATGCCAAGCAGCATGCCGATGTAGCCGAAGAAGGTGGTGATGATGATGCTTTCTATAATGATGAGTCGCAGAATGCCCCATGGCTTGGCGCCGATGGCCTTGCGAATGCCGAACTCATGTGTGCGTTCTTTTACGGTGATAAGCATGATGTTGGACACGCCCACGATGCCCGAGAGCAGGGTGAACAGTCCGACAATCCACAGCGCGGTGCGGATGATGCCGAGACCCTGGTTCATCTGCAGGCTCTGCGTGAAGCGGTTCCAGATCCAGAAACTGCTCTCGTCCTCGGGATGAGCCTGGTGATTGGCGTTGAGGCGCTGACGGTAGGTCTTCTCAAAATTCTCGTTGGCCTGCTCGGTTTCCAGTCCGTGGAAGGTGAACTCTATGCGCCCGACGTCCTCAGAGTTGGCTCCATAGATGCTCTTGATGGCCGAATAGGACGAGAAGGCGCGGGCCTGTCCGTTCTCGTTTTCCTTGTAGATGCCCACCACCTGAAAGGCAAAACTGCCCACGTTGAGGTATTTGCCGATGAGCGATGTGGGATTGCCGGGCGCCAGTTCTTTCGCCTGATTGTTGCCCAGAACGAGCACTTTGCGCTTCTCCTTGATGTCTATCTGGTTGATGAAGCGGCCGTGCAGCATCTCTGTCTTGTCAATCTTGTTGTGGTTGGGAAACACACCGGCCAGCTGGGTGCTGATGTATTGCTGGCCCTGACTGATGGTGACGGTGGTGTAGTACTGCGCACCCACCTCGTCGATGACCTCGCCAAACTCCTTGCCGGTGGTTTCCAGGTCGCGCGTCTGCACACTTATCTGCCGGCCTTCCTTCAGTCCCTTATAGGGTTTGGAGGTTTCTCCGCCGAAGATGACCATCGAAGAGCTGAGGAAACGGTCGCTCTGCTTCAGCTGCGCGTTGATGAGTCCGTTGCCCGCACCCAGCAGCACGATGAGCATGAAAATGCCCCATGCCACGGCAAAGCCCGTCAGCCCGGTGCGCAGCTTGTTGCGCTGCGTGGTGCTCCATATCTCGGTGATGATGTCTCTCATTTTGATGGTTGTTTATTCAGTGTTCTCGGGTCCGGGTGGGTGATGGGTGGTGGGTGTAGGGTGGTGGCGTATAGGAAAGATGGCTCCACCCACCTTGCTGGCGTTCACGGTGCCGCGGTCCACGGTGGTGGCGTATAGGAAAGATGGCTCCACCCACCATCACCCATCCCCCAACACCCATCACCCATTATTTCATGATGCCACCCATGCCGAACGGCGATGAGTTGTGGTCGGTGTTGATGTCGATGTTTCCAATCACGCCGTCCTTGATGTGCACGATCTTGTTTGTCTCGTTGGCCACGCCGCTTTCATGGGTAACCACGACGATGGTCATGCCCTGCTCCGCGTTGAGTTGCTTCAGCAGCTGCATCACCTCCACGCTTGTCTTCGAGTCGAGCGCACCTGTGGGCTCGTCGGCCAGTATGATCTGCGGTTTGGTGATGAGGGCCCGGGCGATGGCAACGCGCTGTTTCTGTCCGCCCGACAGCTCGTTGGGATAGTGGTTGGCCCAGTCGAGGAGGCCCAGACGGTCCAGATAGTCCATGGCCATCTGGTGGCGCTTGCGGCGCGACACGCCCTGATAGAACAGCGGCAGCTCCACGTTCTCCACGGCGGTCTTGAAACCAATCAGGTTGAAACTCTGGAAAATGAAGCCGATCATGTGGTTCCGGTATTCGGCGGCACGGCGCTCACTCAGGTTCTTGATAAGCGTGCCGGCCAGGTGATACTCGCCTGAATCGTAGTTGTCGAGGATGCCCAGGATGTTCAGAAGCGTGGACTTGCCCGACCCCGAAGCGCCCATGATGCTGACAAACTCGCCCTCATCAATGTGGAGCGAGATGCCTTTCAGCACGTGCAACGGCTGGGCACCAAAGTAGGTCTTGTTGATGTCACGTAGGTCTATCATTCAATTGTCAATTGTCACTTGTTGTTCTTTAGACGTGCAAAGATATAGGAAAAGTTGCACATTTAGTTGTCTTTCCACGCTTTTTCCACGTCTTTGATGTCAATTCCTAACAATTTCATGTTGCGGAACAGCTCCGGCAGCTGCTGCTCCATGAAGTCCTTTCGCCGAGCAGCAAGGATTTTCTCGCGTGCTCCTGGCGTTACGAAGTAGCCGAGTCCGCGCTTGTTGTAGATGATTTCGTCGCGCGCCATCTGGTCGTAGGCCTTCATGGCGGTGTTGGTGTTCACCTGCAGGAGCACAGCATACTCGCGGACGCTCGGTATGCGCGCGTCGTCGCCGTAGTCGCCTGCCAGAATCTGGTCGCACAGGCGGTCGGCCATTTGCAGATAGATTGCTTTATCGTTGTTGAATGTCATACGTTCGTGTATTTTGAGGTGATGATCTGAAAGCGCTTGTAGAGCCTATAACTGAGCCGAAAGTTGAAGATGGTGAAGGCGAGATAGAACAAGTTCCAGAACCAGGTCCAGCCTTCCCTCACGGCTTCGCTGGCATCGGGCGGGCAGAAAAACCGATGGGCCTTGCTCAGAAAAAACGAGAAGACCACTGTTATCAACATTCCCACGGCGAAGCTGTGGCGGCGAAGCCAGGTGCCGGCCACGACAAACAGCGAGAGGAACCATGGAAAGAAGGCGCCGCGTGAACCAAAGGTGTTGTACATCTGCTTGGAGAGGTTGATGCCAAGGTCCCATTCATAGCCCATCAGCATGAAGAGCGAGGCGCGCAGTACATCGCCGAGCAAGAAGGCCAGGCTCACACACAGCGGCCACACAATAAGCACATAGATGGCGGCCACCAGATAGTGTTCGAGTTCGCTGGCCGGCAACGTGAAAAAGGCGATGCGCTGCTGCTTGGTCTTCAGGGTGGTGAAAATGCTGCTGGCAATATACAGGATGATAACGGTGATGGCGAAGAGACAGACGTTCGTAGCCATCAACGTGGGGCGCATAGACTCGCCAAATTCCTTGACCTCAGAATAGCCTAAGGCCCAGGTGAAAAACGCATGTATAAGGGTAAACGCTACGGTGAGGCCGACTGTCCACGCCGTCAGGTTGCGCTGGTTCTCGCACAGATACCAGCGAAGCAGGCGGCCAAAGCGCTTTATGTTGAACTGTTTCATATCTTTCTGATTATAAGAATGTTAGGTAAAAATGTAGTGGCGGCTGACCTCAGATGTTGATGAAGCGGCCGATGAGTTGCCTGCGGCAGAACAGCAGGTAGGACAACACCACGTTGAACACGCTGAGCAGGGGAAGCACCACGTACATCACTGCCGCGTTGTTGAGTAGGAAATTGTGAACCATCTGGCCAAACGAGTAGCCGTTTTCGTAAGCGTCAGACGAGCCGAAGGACCACACGCACACCAGCAGGGCTATGATTGCCACGATGATGAGTGTGGTGAACACCCAGCTGTATTTCACGCTGCGGAACAGGTTGGCGCCGAACAGGAAGAACGTGTGGACCCAGATGGCCAGCAGCAACAGGTGGCACAGCAGCGGCCCAGCGTTTTGCATTGTCCTCCCGCAGAGCCTTATGATGTTGGCAATGACGGAAGACACATCATCATGACCTGCCACCACATTCAGGGCGTATTGCAGACCGTCGGCTGCGATGACGGCCACAGTCAGGCTCAACAGCGTCACGATGAACGACACCAGATAGCGCGAAAGGAACTTCTCCACGTTGCTCGCGGGCACCAGAAGCAGTTCGCGGATGCCATCTTTTCTGTCGCGAAACGACAAGAACATGTAGCTGCCGCCAACGACAACACACGTGGCAATGGCGCTGAAAAAGGCCAGAGCGCCTAAGCGGGCGTCGTCGGGTTGCTTGATGACAAACAAAAAGATGGAGATGAAACAGAACGAGCCTATCCACACCAGCAGGTTTTTCCGGTTGTAGGGCCTGTCGGTGGCCAGCTGCCAGTTCACCAGCTTGACGAACCGGCTGAATTGAAACACTTTATTCATGGCTGTGGGCATTGCTTTAGGAGTGGGTGTTGATGTTCTGGATTTTCCCTGCGGTCACGGCGTTGAAGAGCAGCTCCAGGTTCAGCTGTGTCTCGCCGCTGCCGGCCTCGCGCCGTGATATCACGGCGTTGCCCTGCATGGATGGCTCGCTGTAGACGACGTCGTCCATCGGGCTGCCCAGCGCGCGATACTCAAAACCGTAGCTTTCGCAGATGTCGCCAACCGACGCATTGAGCAGCAGACCCGAGCGCGACAGGATGAGGATATGGTCGAGAAGCGACTCCACGTCGTGCACCTGATGGGTGGAGATGATGAGCGTGCGTTCCTCGGTCATGTTGTTGGCCACCACGCGGCGGAACTGTGTCTTCGACGGAATGTCCAGCCCGTTGGTGGGCTCGTCCATGAGGAGCAGCCTCGTTCCTGCAGCAAGGGCGAAGCTCATGAAGACTTTCTTCTTCTGTCCCATTGAGAGAGCATTGAGATGAAGTGATGTGGGCAGTTCGAAATCTTCAAGGCAGCTCCTGAGCACCTCGCTGCTGAAACGGGGGTAGAAGGGCTTCATGATGCTCACGTATTTGTCGAGCGTCATGGCGGGCAGGTCGAATTCCTCGGGTACGATGAACAGTTCCTCGAGCATGGCGGGCAGACGCTTGCCCGACTCCATGCCGTCGACGGCGACGCTGCCCTGCGTGGGGCGCAGCAGTCCGGCCAAGAGGTAGAGCAGGGTACTCTTGCCCGTGCCGTTCTTGCCCAACAGGCCGTAGATGTTGTTTTCGCTGAGCTGAAGGCTGAAACCGTCGAACACGAGTTCCTTCGAGCCTGCATATCGATAGCTGAGATTCTGAATGTCGATCATGGGTGTATCTTTTTTATATGTGTGTTCTGTTGATGATGATTCTGATGTTTGTGGGTTGCTGGTGTCTCAGTTGCTACAGTAGTGGCAGAGGTTCGCTGCTCTGTGCTCTCCCGCCTTGTGGCAGGCAGAGGCGTTGTCTGTAGCTTCCCGGAGTCCTGCCACTACTGTTGCTCCTTTGCCCGAGCAATGGCGCCTCACTTTTTTGCCAGCAGGATGTCGTTCCAGGTGTTGCTGATGGTCAGGTGGTCTATGGGATGGAAGTCGCCTCGGTGGTCTCTTTTCAGGTAGTTCACGGAAACGAGGTTGTCCATGCTGAACGTATAGACGGCCTTCTCGTCCACGTTTTTCCATTCCTGGGTCTTGCCGTTCCAGTCGCTGTGTGAGAGTTCGTAGCCGTTGTCGGTGTAGCAGAACTGCAGGCGATAGTCGGGCACGAAGCGATTTTTCCAGGTGTCCCATCGGCTGACGGTCTTTTCCACGAGGCGGCCGTTGGCGTCATAGCTGAACTGGCACGTCAGTTTGTTCTGAAGCATGTCGCCTTGCTGGGCGTACACATAAAGGGTCTTCACTGCGCCGTTCTCGATGTCGGCGTTGTAGTAATAGTCAGAACTGTTGCTGTTGGCAGCGTTGAAATACATGCTGAGCACGGTGAACACGGTGATGATGGTTTCCATAATTCTTGTATTTTTAAATTGTTATTTTAAAGGTGTTTTAGTGTACTACTTTAATAGTACACCGCAAAGGTAGACTGATTTCGCTTTCCTTCCAAATTTTTCCGAGCTTTTTTTTCGGAAAAGGCCGATATTTAACATTTGTTAGTTCTTTGGGCGTGGTTTTTGCGTTTTTCGGTCTTGTTTTTCAAGGTTTGAGCACTCTTTGCCTCTGCCTGTCATTAAGAAACCCTGCATGGGAGAAAGCAAAGAAGACGAACTTGCTTTCTGCCCATACAGGGTTTCTGTTCTCTTTATCTTGCGGTCCAGGTCTGGAGCCTGGGCCTACGCGCCTCGCGCGTACCTATTTACTTCTTCTTCCCCCAGAATGTGGTGGGATTGTTGCGGCTTTGTGGTGTGTAGCCGGCATACACGATGGTGGCATGGCGCGGGTTGGCCTCCCAGTCCACCTCGCGGGCCACGCAGAGCTTGTAGTTGCCAATGGTCAGGATGTTCTTGGCCGGATCGAAGCTCCACTTGGCTGCACTGAACGGTCCGCCGCTCACAGTGTGGTCGGCGCTGAAGGTGGCACTGACCGACGAAATCTGCTGTCCGTACTTGTAGGTGATGGACAGGTGGTCCCATGTGCCAACAATCTCGGCCTCGCTGATTTCCTTCTGCGGCACGGCGCCATAGCGTTCGGGCAGCACCACGGGCCAGCCGTCCTCAGTCCAGAGGATGCGGCGCACGTGACCCAGCATCACAGCGTTGGGCGCCCACTCGGGCATCACAGGATAGTCGGTGGGGAAGCGGCCCTGGCACGAGAAGAACCAGTTGTCCTGTCCGTCTTCCCACACGGCGCAGTGGCTGATGCCCACCCATCCGGCATCGCCCGCAAACTTATACGGGTGGGTGATGATTGGGTAGGCATCGCCGCCGTTGGTCACGTCGCTGCCCTGATAGTTCAGGTAGGGTCCGTCCACCTTGGTGGAGCGTACCACGCGCGTATTATAAGGAATGTCGAGTCCGTCGTAGGCCATAAACAGGTAGTAGTAGCCATTGCGATAGATCACTTCCGGAGCCTCGGAGCCCTGCCAGCGGTTGCCGTTCTCGCGGGTGTACACGCGCTTGCCGTAGTTGGCGGCATTGGCGGCGCCCCACGGGTTGCCCAGTTCGTGCATCGGCTTGCCGGTGTCGGGGTTCAGCTGCACGGCGGGGAAGCCCGAGTGCCACGAACCGTAGATGAGCCAGTGCTCACCGTTGGGCGTGATGATGTACGACGGGTCGATGGCGTTCCACCTGTAGTAGCAGTTGCCCCAATTGTCGGGACGCACGTGGAAGTTGAGTTCGCGGTCGCTGTAGTTGGTGATGACGAAGCCTTTGTCCTGCCATGACCTGATGTCCTGTGGCGTGCTGGTCTCCATAAGGCCTATGAATGCGCGCTCGCCCCAAGAGTTGTTGGTGCCGTCGATTGTTCCGTCGATGGTGATGACATAGTACATGCGGTAGAGATTAGCGCTTACGCGACGTGCGCAGGGTGCCCAGTAGCCGCACTTGCTGAAGTCGGCCTTGCTGTCGCCCAGCCCCATGGCAGCATGAATCTCGTTGAGCTTTGTCTTCACCCATGAGGGCAGTTCGGTCATCGTGGCTCCCATGTATTCCCAGTCAACCATGTTCTTCGAGCGGCGGCAGTGGAAGTGTCCGTGGCCGTCCTGCGGGTTGCCGAAGCCGGCATCGGTCTGATACATGTAGTAGTAGCCGTCGTCGGCCTTCATCACCGTCGGGTCGTGCACGTTGGCCAGGTTCCATTTGGCGCGGTCATTCCAGCCGGCAAACGAGCGGTAGTCGTCCTTATAGGTGGGCGGTGTGTAGCCGATGAGCGGGTCGACATAGGGTTTTTCACTGGTGGTGAAGCTGGTCTGCTGCGAGTAGATGGTGCCCTGAGCATTGGTCAGGAAGGCGCGCACATAGTAGGTAGTGCTTGGTTCCAGGTTGGTCAGATAGGCCGTCCAGCCCGACGTGAGCGATGCCACGGTGGCGTTCAGGTCGGGATTGGCCGAGGTGCCGTAGCAGAAACCATGCTTCGTCATTCCCGAAGCGCTACCCGTAATGGTGGTGGTCAGCGTGGCCGATATCTCGGTGATGTCGCTAACGGTGGGCACGGCCAGCGAGGTGGTCTGAGGTGCCGGCTCCGGATTGTCGGGGTCGTCGCTGTCGCCGCACGATGCAAACAGCCAGCTGACGCAAAGCAACAACACAGGCAGCACACCGCCCAGCGTTGTGCAGGTGAATAAAGATGATGATGGTCTTTTCATGATTGTATACCTTATTTTAAATATTTGTTCACGTTCGGTTTGTTTTCTGGAGTCTTGCGACTGAGTCTTCCGCAATCTCATTGTTGCATGCAAAGATAGGGAATTTTAGGCAAATGGCAAAGGAAAAGCACGAAAAACATGCAGGCATCTCCACATTCCTCGTCTTCATTTTGCCAAACAGACAAACCGGCAACGCCATTTTCAAACACCGAAACCGCCAGTTCTTGTAAACGATTCCAATGGAATCGTCGAACAATCCCATTGATTTCGTTGAACGATTCCATTGGTTTCGTTCAACAAATCCATTGGCTTCGTTCCGCAATTTTGCCGAAATACCCGTGTGGTTCTGCCCTTTTTGAACTTTCATTTCAACGTTTTTCATCAGCTGCAATGTAGATTAACGATTACTAAATATGGAATACACTTGCGCATCTCGATTCTTTTTCATAACTTTGCATGCAAATATTAACGCTAACAATTTTTTAATGAAAAGATCTACTTTATGGTTATTGGCGACGCTGCTTTCCCTTTTTGCAGCTGCCTATACGCTGAATCGCGTCAGTGTTCACGACCCGAGCGTGGTATGGGATCCATCGACGCAGTCGTACTACATCTTCGGTTCTCACCGTGGTAGTGCCAAAACGACGGACATGATGAACTGGACGACCATTTCCGTGCCTTGGCAGACGGCAACAAGCAACAACGCAGCCAACAGGTATGCCTTCACCACACCTGCGGTGAAGAAAGTGAAGAAAGGCGGGGTGGAAGTGGATTTCCCTGCCTTCGATGCGTTTGCCTGGTCAAAGCGAGGAAACAGTGCCTACAACATTGACGGCAATCTTTGGGCACCCGACGTCATCTATAACAAGGCCATGAATAAGTGGTGCATGTATATGAGCGTGAATGGAGACTACTGGTATTCCAGCATTGTGCTGCTAACGTCAGACAAGATTACCGGGCCCTATCTCTATCAGGGACCGGTGTGCATCAGCGGATTCTCCTCTGGCACAAGCTATAAAGACACCGACCTGGAGCTGGTTCTCGGCGAGTTGAGTTCACTGCCCAGCCGCTACAATGTGGGAAACAACTGGGGACGACGCTACCCCAACAACATTGACCCTTGCGTGTTCTACGATGAGCAGGGCAAACTGTGGATGTCGTATGGCTCATGGAGCGGTGGCATCTACATGCTGGAACTTGACGAAGAGACAGGCCTGCGCGACTATGATGTGACGTATCCGCTGACCGGGTCTGGCGACGGCATCACGACAGACCCCTACTTTGGCAAGAAGATTGCAGGTGGATACTATTCTTCGGGCGAGGCTTCGTATATCGAATATATCAATGGCTACTACTATCTGTTTGTCACCAATGGCGGTCTTGCTGCCGGCGGCGACCCCAACGACTATAACAATGGTGGCTACCAGATGCGTGTATTCCGTTCGGAAACGCCCGATGGTCCCTATGTTGATGCCAGTGGATTGAGCGCACTATACAGCAGTTACATGCTGAACTTCGGTCCGAAAGCGACGACCAATCGCGGTGTGAACATCTTTGGGGCTTACGGCGAATGGGGCTATCAGACGACGGGCAACATGGGTGAACGTTCGCAAGGCCACAACAGCATAATTGCCGCTGAGGACGGGCGAACCTACCTTGTCTACCACACGCGTTTCCAAAACTGGGGCGAAGGACATCAGGTGCGCGTGCATCAGGTGTTCCAGAACGAAGACGGATGGCTGGTGGCAGCACCGTTTGAGTATACGGGCGAACAGGTGAAAAGTGCTGACATAGCAACCACTCAGCAGATTGCAACCAATGATATTCCCGGCACCTACAAGGTGCTCATACATAAGTATAAGCTCGACCACACAAAAAAGGAACAGGTGAAACCCATCACGGTGTCGCTTAATGCAGATGGCACCATCACCGGCGACAACACCGGCACATGGGAGGTTCAGGAGGGAACGTCATACGTGAAGATAACTCTTCGCGGTAACATCTACAAGGGAGTGATGATAGAGCAGACGATGGAGCCGACCACGCAAAAGGTTCCCGCCTTCACTGCCATGCACAAGAATGGCGTCAGTGTGTGGGGATACAAGTACTCCAGTACGACAGCGCCAGAAGATCCTGTTGAGGCAACATGGAAATACTATCAGGACTTCAGCTCTACCGACGGGCTGACCATCGTGGGCGGAGGTTCGTTTGTTGAGGATGCCACCTTTGGACATGCCTTCCAGAATGGCGGCGGCGCTGTTCGTAGCCATTACCTGCTGCTGCCCGAAGATGTGCTCTCGCATTCTACGGAGACTCAGCAGATGACCATCGGCTTCTGGGTGAATGCAAAGAATGCGGGCGATGCCTCGGCCTACACCTACGCGCCATTCTTTACGGCCTACGGCAGTGCTCCCAGTCCGGCCAACAAGGCGCCGATGCTTGCTTTGGAAAGCAGAGGAACAGTGCAACTGAACTGCGCAGGCTGGTGCGATTTCACTGGCGCCAACCATGTAGACGGCAAGGTAAATATCTACAACCAGAACGCATGGGAGGCTGGCGATGCTGCCTTTAACTTCGTGAACAACTGGCTGGCTGATGGCAAATGGCACTACTACACGATTACTTTCAAAGGCAAGGAAGTCATTCAGTATATGGATGGCGAGGTGACCAACTGCTGGATACTCAATCCTTACGTAGAGGGCCAGCAGGTGACAGGGCTGTTCAGCAACGGCGCCGACCTGAAATACATCTGCCTTGGCGGCAATCAGGCTTGGGATTGGGCCGACAGCGACGCGAAGTTTATGTTTGCCAAGCTGCTCATTCAGAACAATGCCATGTCGGTAGATGATATCAAGAACCAAATGTTTATCGACAACACGACAGGCATTAGCACGGTGAAAACAGACAGACAACACGATGGCTACATCTACGACATGATGGGACGCCGCGTGACTGACACCTCGCATAAGGGCATCTACATCATCAACGGCAAGAAATATGTTAGGTAGTCGTGTGACGATGCGCTATTGATGGCATTGCAGCCAAGGCTGCACAATAAAGAAGAAAGCCATTTCAATACTCGGTTCTGAGTAGCGAAATGGCTTTCTTTGTATGGATGGTCAGGCCGTTCCCTATGTTCAAAGACATTCATGTACACTTAGCCTGCATCGCCAGTCTTTGAGCACCCAAAAGAGTGGTTGAAATTCATTTTGTCTCATAGGCTATCAGTAAGGCTACTGCTGACCATCGGTAAAGGTGACAATAAAGCAGTTGGCACCTCCGCAACTTCTAGAGCTGAATAAAGATTTGTTTTCAGTTCCGAATGTGTTTTCCATCTGTGCGCAGCCACTCCCCTCCCATTTTAGGGGAGGGGTGCAGGGGTGGGGTACAAATCTTTCGTGCACAAGGTTTACGCATACCCCACCCCTGCCCTTCCCCTGAGATGGGACTACTCTTTATACACATTTGTATAGGCAATACAATTGGCAACGAATACATAGCTTTCAATGGTTAGTGGAGAAGACGGCCTGCAAGGCCAACAGCAACCAGCCCAGGGCAACGCCCTGGGTATTATATGATGGCCTATGTACGCCCCAGGGGCAAAAGAATTGATCATCTTCATCTGGGAAAACGCTTTTGCCCCTGTAGGGCGTTAGTAACACACGACCATAGTACCCAGGGCGTT
>OCTW013391852.1_pt1 | contig 34683 bp, 32 predicted proteins | sample 1539671 | NCBI WGS metagenome assembly OCTW01 (sample SAMN02144230, study PRJEB22623) | gut metagenome | biome: sheep rumen | host: Ovis aries | place: New Zealand
TTAAGAAAGTAGAGAAGATTATTCATGCAGGTGGGTATATGCCTGTTAAATAGAGAAGGAGGATGGCACAATTCCTCCCGCGAATGAATTTGCAGGTATCCTTGTGCCTATATATCAATGAAGTAATGAGAGTCAGTTATAAAATTATTTTATGACTGGCTCTCTTTTTTTCATAGAACACCGTATTCTCCTTTTGTGCTATCATAAACACAATAAAACAGTAGGAAAATAGGAAGGAGTGAAGACAATGAAATTCTTGAAATATATCGTTACCTGCTTTGTGATGATGGCAAGCTTAAGCGGCTGTCAGAAAACCCAAAAATTGTCGATCACTAATGTCTCCTATGATCCGACAAGAGAATTATACAGTGCATATAATAAGCAGTTTATCCACTATTATCAGAAAACGTATCACCAGGCTGTAACCGTGGTGCAGTCCCATGGCGGCAGCGGTAAACAGGCCTTAGAAGTCGATAATGGTCTTAAAGGTGATGTTGTCTCCTTAGCGGTTCAAAGTGATGTGGATACGCTCATGAAAAGCGGCTTAATCAAACAAGGATATAGGCACCATTATCCGCATCAGTCAGCACCTTATACATCAACGATCGTCTTTTTAGTAAGAAAAGGCAATCCCAAAAAGATTCATGACTGGCAGGACTTAACGAAAAAGAATGTCGGTGTCATTACCCCTAATCCGAAAACGAGCGGCGGAGCCCGCTGGAACTATCTGGCAGCCTGGTATGCGTTTGAAAAACAAGGGTTAAGGGTGACGCAGATCAAAAAACAGATGAAAGCTTTGTATCATAACGTGTTGGTCTTAGATTCTGGCTCAAGGGCTTCCACGACCACTTTCTGTGAAAACGGTGAAGGGGATGTTTTGATAACCTGGGAAAATGAAGCCTATTTAACGATGAAAGAAAATCCTGGGGATTATGAAATGATTATTCCTAGCGCCAGTATTTTATGTCAGCCAACAGTGGCGTTAGTCGATGAAGTTGTTAAAGAAAAAGGCACGCGCAAGGTGGCTAATGTCTATATCAAACATCTTTATAGTGCCTCGGCGCAGCGCCTGATTGCGCAAAATTATTATCGCCCGGTGAATAAAACGATTTATCAAAAGCAGCGCGCGACGCATCAAAGCCATACCATTAAAAAATTAACGAAACGCTGGATTGTCGATGATCTTTCGATGACAACGATTGATCATTTTGGCGGCTGGGCCAAAGCAACGAAAGTCCATTTTCAGGATGGGGGGTATTTTGATGAAATCTACAAATAAACGTGTCATTCCTGGCTTTGGGGTGAATTTTTCCCTCACCATGATCATGTTAAGCTTGGTTGTGTTAATGCCCTTGTGTTCTATTATCATCTACACCTCACACATCAGTTTTTCTGAATTTGTGAAGATTGTGACGGATGCGCGGGTGATGGCTAGTTACGGTGTCACTTTAGAAACAGCTTTGATCGCCGCCCTGGTCAATGGGGTGATGGGCTTGATCGTCGCCTGGGTGTTAGTCCGTTATGACTTTCCTTTTAAAAGCTTCGTCAATAGCGTCATTGAATTGCCCTTTGCCTTACCGACGGCGGTGGCGGGGATTTCCTTAGCTTATCTGACAAGCAGGCATGGGATCGTCGGACAGTTTGCCGGTCTTTTTGGAATTAAGATTGCATATACCCGCTTAGGGATGATCGTTGCCTTAATCTTTGTCGGTTTTCCCTTTGTCGTGAGAACCCTGCAGCCAGTTTTAGAAAAGATTGATCATGCCTATGAGGAAGCGGCGGAAATGTTGGGAGCGGATGAAGGCTATACCTTTCGCCATGTCCTCTTACCAGAAATCTTTCCCGCTTTAGTCAGCGGCGTGACCATGAGCTTTGCCCGTGGCATCGGGGAATATGGCGCAGTGGTCTTTATCGCCGGTAATCAGCCCTTTAAAACCGAAATAACGGCGATTCTCGTGATGAGTAAACTGCAGTCATTCGATTATGCCAGTGCTACAGCGATTGCGTTAGTCATGTTAGCCATGTCATTTCTCATTTTATTCTTAAATGCTTTCTATCAGTCAAAAGAAAGCGTCAAAGCAACGATTTAAGGAGGTGCGCTTATGAAAAAATCTAAAACAGCAAAATGGCTTATTGTAATAACGTATCTCTTTGTCTTTTTCATGTTGATATTGCCTTTGCTTTATTGCGTGGGAACCGCTTTTTCAAAAGGCTGGAAAACTTTTTCGCAGGCCGTCTTCACGACTTATGCAATCGATGCCATGATCCTGACATTAGTCGTGTCAGTCATCTGTGTCATCGTCAATACGCTCTTTGGCTTGCTCGCCTCTAACTTACTAACGCGTTACTTGTTTAAAGGCAAACGGGTCATCTCTGCGCTCATTGATTTGCCATTAACGATTTCCCCCGTTGTTGGCGGACTCGTCTATGTCCTGACGTATGGGCGTCAGAGTATTTTCTATCCGTTATTAGAGAAGCTCCATTTAGAAGTGATGTTTGCCCCTTTAGGGATTGTGTTAGTCACGATCTTTGTGACCTTTCCCTTTGTCTCAAGGGAAATCATTCCTGTCTTAAATACGCGCGGCAGCGACGAAGAAGAAGCTGCCGCTTTGATGGGGGCGAGCGCCTGGACGATCTTTAAGAAGATCACCTACCCACAGGTAAAAGGGCCGCTGCTTTATGGCATCGTGTTAACGATGGCCAGAGCGATGGGGGAATTTGGCGCGGTCTCGATTATTTCCGGTCATTTGCTTGGCAAGACGATGACGATGCCTTTATATATTGAATTCTTATATCAGGGATATGACTTCGTTGGCGCCTTTGCTTTATCAAGCGTGCTCGTCTTCATGGCCCTCATCATGTTATTTTTCAGACAGCTGATTGCGCTGCGAAAGGGGGAGCTCTAAATGGATCAAAGTTATGTCGAATTACGTCATATCAATAAAATGTATAACGATTATAAAGCCAGTGATGATATTTCCTTTTCTATTCAAAAAGGCCAGCTGATCGCTTTATTAGGACCCTCAGGATCCGGAAAAACCACGATTTTGAGAATGATTGCCGGCTTAGAGAATGCCGACAGCGGCGAGATCCTTATTGATGGCAAGAAAGTGAATGATATCCCGGCCGCCAAGCGTGGAATTGGTTTCGTCTTTCAGAACTATGCGCTTTTTCGCTATATGACTGTTTACGACAATATCGCTTTTGGTTTAAAGGTGGCGAAATGGAAACGCAAAGAGATTGATGCTCGGGTGCAGGAATTATTAAAACTCGTAAACTTAGAAGGGCTCGGTAATCGTTATCCTTATGAGCTTTCCGGCGGACAGCGTCAGCGTGTCGCTTTTGCCCGCGCTTTAGCCCCCAATCCAGAATTGCTTTTACTTGATGAACCGTTCGCGGCGATCGATGCGAAAGTTCGTATTGAACTGAGAACCTGGCTTAAAGAGATGATTCGCAAAGTCGGGATTACGAGTATCTTTGTGACGCATGATCAGGAAGAAGCGATTGAAGTGGCTGATGAAATTATCGTCACCAATCATGGCCGGATCGAACAAAAAGGTAGTCCGATCGCTATTTATAAACAGCCAGAAAGCAGTTTCGTAGTGGAATTTATCGGCCATCCTAATCGCCTCAGCCAGCCAGAGTGCTTCAAAGGCTTTGAAAACTTAAAAGCGCATCAGGCGGTTTTGCGCAGTGAAAATATTGCGATCTATAAAGCGGGCGAATACATCAAATATATCAATGCCGTAGAAGACGGGATCGTCAAGAAACGGTTATTTAGAGGAAAAGAGATTGAATATACCATTACGGTCAAAGGGCAGGAGATTACCGGCACCAGACAGGTCGAAGAGGCGATGTTAGAAGTCGGTGAAGCGGTGAAAGTGCTTATTTATCGTCTGTTTGTCTATGGTGAACATAATACCTTACAAGTCATCTGTAATCCGAATATCACGACAGATGAATCGGTTATTATTTAGGAGGAGTTTATGGAAAGAGAAATATTAGAAACCGATGTACTCATTATCGGCGGCGGCACGGCCGGCTGCTATGCGGCGTATACGTTAGCGAAAAAGTCCGATGTCCAGGTGATCATCGCCGAAAAGGCCAACATCAGACGCTCTGGCTGTTTAGCTGCCGGCGTCAATGCGATTAACTGTTATATCACCAAAGGGCATGATCCCCAATTCTATGTCGATTATGCGATGAAAGATGCCCATGGCATCGCGCGGGAAGACTTACTGTTATCGATGTGTGAACGGGTCAATCAGACGGTTAAGGAATTAGAAGATCATGGTTTAGTCATTTTGAAAGATGAAAACGGCGACTATGTCACAAGAGGAAATCGGAATATCAAAATTAATGGGGAAAACATCAAACCGATCCTCGCTTCGATGGTGAAAGATCCGCATATTAAAGTCATCAATCATGTCAATATTACGAACTATCTGATGGAAGATGGGGCTGTAAAGGGCGCTTATGGCTTTGATGTTAATGAAAAGAAAGCCTATGTCATCAAAGCCAAAGCGACGTTGATTGCGACCGGCGGAGCGAGCGGCCTCTATCGTCCCAATAATCCTGGCTTCTCTCGTCATAAGATGTGGTATCCGCCATTTAATACCGGTGCCGGTTATGCGATGGGGATTCTCAATGGCGCCGAGATGACGACCTTCGAAATGCGTTTTATTGCTTTACGCTGTAAAGATACGATCGCTCCTACGGGGACGATTGCGCAGGGCGTTGGCGCGAAACAGTTAAATAGTAAAGGCGAAATCTATGAAATGAAGTATGGTTTAACAACCTCTCAGCGTCTTTATGGCACGGTGAATGAAACTTTGGAAGGACGCGGCCCTTGTTACCTGGGGACAAAGGGGATTTCTTCGGAAGCGGAAGAAGATCTCTATAAGGCTTACCTCAACATGGCGCCAAGTCAGACGCTGAAATGGTTAGAAGCGGGCATTGGCCCAAGCAAGCGGAACGTGGAAATTCAAGGCACCGAACCTTATATTGTCGGCGGTCATACCGCTAGCGGCTACTGGATTGATCATAAGCGTCGCACCACGCTTACAGGGCTCTACGCGGCTGGGGATGTAGCCGGCGGCGCGCCACAGAAATATGTCACCGGCGGCTTAGCGGAAGGAGAGATCGCGGCGGAGACCATCCTGCAGGATTTATCCTCATTATCTTTGCCTTTGCATGTCTCTTTTGATGATCAGGAATACGAACATTTCTTTACCAATCAAGAAGCGTTATTTAGCGTCGATGATTTAGAAGAAACGATGCAGAAGATCATGGATCAGTATGCTGGCGGGATTGGCAGTTACTATCAGTATAATGAAGCGTCACTTACGTTAGCGAAAGCCCATATCCAGGAACTGATTCCGCTATCTGATCAGTTAGTCGCCAAAAATACGGATGACTTATTAAGAATATATGAATTAAAAGAACGTTTGGTTGTCTGCCTTTCAGTGATCGCTCACTTAGCGGCGCGGAAAGAGACAAGATGGCATAGCTTTGCGGAAAATAAAGATTATCCAGATGTTTCTCACGATTACGATGTCTTTATCAATTCCGTTTATCGCGATGGGGACATCACGATCATCAAACGTAAGCTAGGAGGGTCTTATGAGCATTAAAATCAATGATGAAAAATGTGTCGGCTGCAAGGGCTGCGTGGAAGCCTGCCCTGGCAATCTGATTAAAATCAAAGAAGACGGCAAGGCGCATATTGATCGTGTCCGTGACTGCTGGGGCTGTACGTCTTGTTTAAAGGCTTGTCATTTTGATGCGATCGCCTTTTTCCTCGGTGCTGATATCGGCGGCCGCGGCGGCACGCTGCATTATGAAGAAAAAGGGGATCATGCCTACTGGCGCTTTAAAGACCAGACGATCACGATCAATAAGAAAGAATCAAATCAATATTAGGAGGAATCATCATGAGTCAATCGCACTTAGATGCCTTAGAAGCTGAGGCTATATATATTATTCGAGAAGTAGCGGCGGAATGCGAGAATCCGGTGATGCTTTATTCGATTGGGAAAGACAGTTCGGTGATGCTGCACCTGGCATTAAAAGCGTTCTATCCAGAAAAACCGCCTTTTCCATTCTTGCATGTCGATACGACCTGGAAATTTCACGAAATGATTGCATTCCGTGATCGTATCGCTAAAGAGTTAGGCATTGAAATGATCGCCTACACCAATCAGGAAGGCGTTAAAGCCGGTGTCAATCCGTTTGATTACGGTTCATCGTATACCGACATTATGAAAACTCAGGCGCTCAAACAGGCTTTAAAGAAATATGGTTTTACGGCAGCCTTTGGCGGCGGGCGTCGTGATGAAGAAAAATCACGTGCCAAGGAACGTATCTTCTCGTTCCGTAATGAAGCCCAAGCCTGGGATCCAAAAAACCAGCGTCCGGAAATGTGGAAACTGTACAACACCCGCATTCATAAAGGCGAAAGTATGCGTGTCTTCCCAATTTCCAACTGGACAGAAAAGGATATCTGGCAGTATATCAAACGTGAAAACATTGAAATTGTACCATTATACTTCGCCAAGCAGCGTCCAGTTATTGAAAGAGACGGCAACCTCATCATGGTGGATGATGATCGTCTGAAGCTGCGTCCAGGGGAAAAGATTGAGATGAAGAAAGTGCGTTTCAGAACTTTAGGCTGTTACCCATTAACGGGGGCCATTGAAAGTAATGCCGAGACGCTAGATGAAATTATTGAAGAAACATTAAGTGCGGTCGAAAGTGAACGTACCAGCCGTGTTATCGATCATGAGGAAAGCGGCTCAATGGAAAGACGTAAGAAAGAAGGTTATTTCTAATGAAAGGATTACTTAAATTTATTACCTGTGGTTCGGTTGATGATGGCAAATCGACATTAATTGGTCATATTCTTTATGATTCAAAGCTCATCTATGCCGATCAGGAGAAAGCGTTAGAATTAGATTCGAAAGTTGGCAGCCGCGGCGGCGCCATTGATTATTCTCTTCTTTTAGATGGCTTAACGGAAGAGCGTGAACAGGGGATCACGATCGATGTCGCTTATCGTTACTTTACGACTGATCATCGTTCCTTCATCGTTGCTGATACACCAGGTCATGAAGAATATACCCGCAACATGGCGGTAGGAGCTTCCTTTGCGTCTTTAGCGGTGATTTTGATTGATGCGAGCGCCGGCGTATTAATCCAGACCAAACGTCATGCCCGCATCTGTGCGTTGATGGGGATTCGTCACTTTGTCTTCGCAGTCAATAAGATGGACTTAGTGGATTATGCGCAGGAACGTTTTGATGAAATCAGTGCCCAAATTGCAGATTTAAAAGAAGAATTACACTTAGAGAATGTCACCATTATTCCGTTAAGTGCCACGGCTGGAGATAATGTCACCACATTATCGGATCATACGCCTTGGTATCATGGACAGGCGCTCTTACCATTTTTAGAAACAGTTGATGTTGATGATGAAGCGCAGGAAGAAGGCTTCTACATGCCAGTGCAGCGCGTGAGTCGTCCTGATCATACATTCCGTGGTTTCCAGGGGCAGATTGAAGCCGGACATATTCGTGTTGGTGATCCTTTAACCATTTTACCAAGCGGGGAAAAAGCCCATGTCAAACAGATCTTTATTGGTGATCGCGCATCAGATATCGCCTCTTTAGGCGATCCGGTCACGATCACTTTAGATAAAGAAGTCGATGTATCGCGTGGCTGCGTTCTCGTTAAAGATACGACATTAAGAGTGACGCATGCATTCAAAGGCACCATCTTATGGATGGATCAGGAACCTTTAACCAATCAGAAGCCATTCTTTGTCAAGTTAGGCACAAAGCTGATTCCTGGAACGGTGACGGCGATCGATCATCTGATTGATGTCAACACGGGGGAAAAACATCAAGCGGATGTTTTACACAAAAATGAAATAGCGGAAATTGAAGTCAGCTTAACCGATGATATCGTCCTAGATGATTTTGATGTCCATAAGACCATGGGAGAATTTATTCTCATTGACCGTATTACTAATATGACAAGTGCCTGCGGGGTTGTTAATGTCGTGATCGATGACAATCGTGAGGCTATCATTGATGATGATGCACGCGCCTCTTTAAATGGTCAGAAAGTGATTAATGTCGGACTAAGAAAAGAGGTTTACTCATTAGAAGCAGTTCAGTATATCGAACGAGAATTATATCGTTATGGTCGTCATACGTATCTTTATCAGCCTAAGGCTGATGAAGATGTGAATACAGTGATCAAACATCTCAATGCGGCGGGTATCATTGTCTTAGTTTATTTAGATGCCAAGCAGGAGGCAAACTTACATGTAGATAACTATTTCAATAGTTTCAATGATCAAGCTTTAAGTGAAGAGGACGTTGTCTCACTGCTTAAGAATTTAACGGTGTTATCAAAAGATCTCAGTGAATTTAAAGATTATATTTAAGCGTTCTAAAAAAATCTTATAACACGTTCTTATAAATCTATATATACGCTAGTTTAGTAGGTAATGTATAATGGAGGCGAAAGGAGGCAGACATGAAATTTAATAGACAATTAGTACACGGGGGAGAAAGTGTCATGAAATCCACTCTGCCTCCAATTGTCCAAAGCAGTGCTTTCACATTTGAAAGTGCGGAAGATCAGGAAAAAGTCTTTGCCCATAAGAAGATGGGTTATGCCTATACCCGCATTGGCAATCCGACAATTACCGCTTTTGAAAGTCAAATCAATGCCATTGAAGGCGGACGCGGCGCCTTAGCCTGCAGCTCGGGGATGGCGGCTTTATCCTTAGCCTTCCTGAATATCTGTCAGCCTGGTGATGAAATTATCGCCGGCTGGAATCTTTATGGCGGCACAATCGAACTGTTTAAGGATTTAGCCCATTATGGCATTACCACGCATTTCATTTCTTTAAATGATGCAGCTGTTTTAGAAAGCACAATCAACGCTCATACTAAAGTGATCTTTGGGGAAATGTTAAGTAATCCATCATTAGAGATCTTAGATGTGGAAAAAGTGAGCAGCATCGCCCATGATCATGGCTTACCGCTTTTTGTCGATAATACGGCTGCGACGCCGTATCTGATTCAGCCCTTAAAGCATGGCGCTGATGTGGTCATTCATTCCTCATCAAAGTATATCAACGGGACTTCTAATGCCATTAGCGGCGTCATCATTGATGGGGGCCGTTTTCCCTGGAATATCGCTCAGTATCCTTCTTTACAGGCTTATGGCAAATACAGAAAGATGGCCTATTACATGCGTCTGCGTGATGATTTATCACAAAACATCGGGGCCTGTTTAAGCCCGCAGAATGCCTATCTCAATGTCTTAGGTTTAGAGACATTAGGTTTACGCATGCAGCGCATCTGTGAAAATGCCTTAGCCCTAGCTAAGCATTTAGAAAGCTTAGGCGTTAAAGTGAATTATCCCGCTTTACACGACCCGTTAACCGCTTTATTAAATGGTCATGGCGGCGGCTTATTAACATGCGATGTCGGCGATAAAGAAAAAGCTTTTCAGGTTATTAATCGCTTAAAACTGGCACATATTGTGTCTAATATCGGTGATGTGAAAACTTTAGTAGTCCATCCGGCTAGTACCATTGCCGTGCATAACACAATCAAAGAGCAGGAACGTGCCGGCGTTTACCCAGGCACTATTCGGGTGTCGGTAGGGATTGAAGATATTGAAGATTTAAAGGCTGATTTCGATCAGGCGATCAAAGGAGAATAAACAATGAAAATTACCGTATCTGGAGAAAAGAAAGAATATCAGGATGGTTTAAATATTACTTCATTATTAGAAGAGGAAAAGGTTGAAATGCCTTTATATGTGACTGTTTCTGTCAATGAAGAATTTATTGACCAGGAAAATTTTGATACCACAATTTTAAAAGATGGAGATGAAGTGGAATTCTTATATTTCATGGGAGGAGGATGCTAAGTGGGTTTTACAAACGAACAATTGGAGCGTTATTCCCGTCACATCATCCTCAAAGAAATCGGTGTGAAGGGGCAGAAAAAACTGCTCAATGCGAAAGTGCTGATCATTGGCGCCGGGGGTCTGGGAGCACCTGCTGCCCTCTATCTGGCTGCCGCGGGTGTTGGTACCATCGGTATTGTCGATGCCGATGTGGTGGATCTCTCCAATCTGCAAAGACAGGTCATCCATACGACTGCCGATATTGGTAAAGACAAAGTCGAAAGTGCTAAAGAAACGATGCAGGCCATTAACCCTGACGTCAATGTCATTACTTATAAAGAATATATGACATCTTATAACATCATGGATATTATCAAGGATTATGATTTTATCTTAGATGGAACCGACAACTTCCCAGCTAAGTTCCTTATTAATGATGCTTGCGTGATGGCGAAAAAGCCTTTCTCACATGTCGGCATTATCCGCTTTAAAGGTCAGTTAATGACGGTCGTACCGGGGGAAGGTCCATGTTACCGCTGTGTCTTCAAATCACCCCCACCAAAAGATGCTGTGCCAACTTGTAAACAGGCAGGCGTCATCGGGGCGATGGGCGGCGTGATCGGCAGCCTGCAGGCGATGGAAGCGATCAAGTATATTACTGGTGTCGGTGAATTGTTAGTTGGCAAACTATTAACATATGATGCGTTAAAGATGGAATTCCATACGATTAAATTACCGCCAAGAGGAAAAGGCTGCGCGGTTTGCAGTGATCATCCAACAATTACCAAATTAATTGATTATGAACAGGCTGCCTGTGATTTGAAAGCGGGGCATTAAGATGAAAGTCTTACTCAAAAAAGCTGATTATGACAAGATGGTTGCCCACGCTAAGGCCAATTTGCCAGAAGAAGCGTGCGGCTTAATTGCCGGTCATGATGAAGACGGCGTCCGGGTCATTGAAAAAGTGTATCTGATTGAAAATGTCGATCATACCAATGAGCACTTTACCATTACCCCTAAAGCGCAGCTAGAGGCCATTAAGAATATGCGTCAGAATGGTTTAAAGCCGCTTGGCAACTGGCATTCACATCCGGAATCACCTTCGCGTTCATCACAGGAAGATATCCGTTTAGCCTATGATTCATCAGCAAGTTATCTGATTTTATCATTAATGAACGAAGAACCTGTTCTTCATTCATTCCATGTAGAAAATGGTCAGTCTACAAAAGAAGATTTAAATATTATTTAAGGGAGGAATGATTATGGCCGTTAACTATAGTGAATTAAAAGCAGGAGGATTTATGCGTCAGAAACAGAAAAACTGTTTCTCAATGCGTTTGGCCACAACCGGTGGTCAGGTCTCTGCTAAGGAATTAGCTGCCATTATGGAAGTGGCCAATACTTATGGTCACGGCTATATTCATTTAACCAGCCGTCAAGGTATTGAAATTCCTTTTATTCAGTTGAAAGATATTGAAGCCGTTAAGGAAACATTAGCCAAAGGCGGGGCCCGAAATGGTGTCTGTGGTCCGCGTGTGCGTACGATTACAGCTTGTCAGGGCAATGAAACCTGTCCTAATGGCTGTATTGCGACGCAGCCGATCGCTAAGGAACTGGCGGAACGTTATTTTGGGAAAGAGCTGCCTCATAAGTTTAAATTTGGGGTAACAGGCTGTCAGAATAACTGTTTAAAAGCCGAAGAAAATGATTTAGGTATTAAAGGCGGCATCCAGGTGACCTGGAAGGAAGAAGACTGCATTTCGTGTGGGGTCTGTGTAAAAGCCTGCCGTAAAGGGGCCATTACTTTAGAAGATGGCAAGATCACGGTAGATTATGATAAATGTAATAACTGCGGTCGTTGCTTCTTTGCCTGTCCAACTTCAGCTTATGCAGGAGAGCAGGGCTACATGTTAAGCTTTGGCGGTCTCTTTGGCAATACCATTACCAAAGGTGAACCGATGGTTCCTTTTATTAAAGATCATGAAACTTTATTAAGAGTCTGCGATGCCTGCATTAACTGGTTTAAAGACAATGCCAAACCAAGTGAACGTTTCTATTTTACAATCCAGCGCGTTGGCAAAGACAGCTTAGAAAAAGCATTAAAGGAGGCATACAATGGCTGATATTAAAATTGATGAAACAGTCGACATTACTGATGTTGTCTGTCCCGTTACTTTTGTGAAAGCGAAAGTTGCTTTAGAAGAATTAGATGATGGTCAGGTTTTATCCGTTCATATGAACGATGGAGAACCCGTTCAGAATGTCCCTCGCAGTATTAAAGATGAAGGGCATCAGATCTTAAAGCTCATTAACAATGAAGATGGAACTTACGATTTGATTGTTCGTAAGGTTGAAGATTAACAAAAAGTTCATATCCCATTCATAAAACTTACGTATAGTAATTTTTGTCAGGAGACTGACAATAAGCAAACATATAAAATTTCCCTATCCCTAAAATGTAAACAAAGATGTCATAATAATAATGGACATCAGAAGGCATGCTTTTCCCGGCATGTCTTTTCTTTTTGTTTATTATAAACCCTATTATAAATAGTATTGATAGGTTAATAGAAGTTCGCTATGATGTTCAAAAGGAGGGGATTGTGATGAAGCTCACACAAATCTACTATGCCTTAAAGGTGGCAGAAAATGGCTCGATGAATAAAACCGCTGAAAATCTCTATATTTCTCAGCCGACCTTAACCAATGCGATCAAAGATCTCGAAGAAGAGATTGGGATTAGAATTTTTGAAAGAACCTCAAAAGGGGTTATTCTCACTCGGGAAGGCAGCACCTTCCTGACCCAGGCGCAGGAGTTATATTCTCAGTATGAGAATTTGAAGTATGCTTATGGCGGAAAACGGCAGCTGAAAACAAAATTTGCCGTTTCGACGCAACATTACACCTTTGCGGTGCGCGCTTTTGAAAAGCTGGTATCAAGTTATGATACGCTTAATTATGATTTTGCCTTTCGGGAAACGCAGACCAAAGAAGTGATTAAAGATGTGGCGAGTCATCGCAGTGATATCGGCATTCTCTTTTTGTCTAAATACAATAAGAAAGTTCTGAAACGATTATTTGATGATTATAATGTTCAGTTCCACGCCCTTTATGAATGCCGGGCTCATGTCTATTTAGCGAGTGATCATCCTTTAGCTCATCATCAGACGCTTACCTTTGACGAGCTTTTACCTTATCCATGTCTTTCTTTTGAACAGGGGGAAACAGATTCCGCTTTCTTAGCGGAAGAAATTCTCAGTGATCATCACTATCCGCGGACGATTAAAGTCAATGATCGCGCTACCATGTTAAATTTCATGCATGCTCTTCATGGCTATACTTTATGCTCATCAATTATTGAGGAAGATCTCAATGGGAAAGAAAATGTCATTATTCCTTTTCAGGAAGATCCGGAACATCCCAACCAGAATATGCAGATTGGTTATATCTTAGGAAAAGATCATCAGCTTTCTGAATTAGGCAAACAATATATTGCCATTGTGAATACTTTGCTGACAAAAAAATAAGCGCTTAGGCGCTTATTTGTGTTTTGATGCAAAACGGCTGGCTAACTCTGTCAACTGATCTTTGGAAATGTTGAAACGGGTGCAAAGATCATCAACCATACTATTGAGTTCTTCTGGTGATTTGTTTTGCAGATCATCCATATCGATGCCGGTTACATCTTTGATTTTATCTTTGTTTTGGGCATACATATCTTTGAATGAATCAAACATCTGATCTTCCTGTTGATTCATTTCTTCCTGAGCCTGCGCTAATGCATCAATTTCTTCACTATCGAGTTCCAGTGCATTGCATAGATCCATGACATGATCGACGAGTAATTCCATCTCAATATGGAAATGGGTATCATCGAGGTTTTCCGCATTTTTTACTGTTTCTAAATAACTGTTGAGCTGCTCTTTCTGTAAGTCATTGAGCGTCGTATCTTCATAGACATCATCATCGATATCATGAAGAATGACATCACTTAAATAGAGAATGCGGTCATCTAAAGCCATCGGATAAGTAATTGTGAAGGCTTTTTGATCTTCTAAAGCGTCTAATAAATCGCCAAAATCAAAGTCATGTGCATAGAACATATGATGAATGCCATGGACGACTAAAATCAATTCTTTTTCCTGATGACGGACTTTGCGAATCATCACGTCAGTTAAATCCTTTAACAAGAAGGAACCCTTGGTTTTAAAGGCATAATAAAAAGCATCAGGGGTTAAGATATAACCATGCTCATCATCGACTTCTAAGTACTGAATAATTTTGGTAATAGAATTATCACCATACTGATAGATGGCATTACCGATGGAAGCGGGCATGCTTTCTTCATATAGTTTCATAATATCACTCCTTATATGCTATAATATACGCATCTTTTAATGAGAAAGAAAGGAAAAATTACATGTTTATCTTATATCCATTAGCCTCGATTAATTTTATTTATATGGCGGCGGCCGTCGTCCCAGCGATTATTCTTTTAAAGTATATTTATGAATTAGATGAAGTCGAACATGAGCCCAAGTCCCTGCTTGGACGCTTGCTGATCGGCGGGATGGCCTGTATCATTCCCGCCATTGCCTTAGAATGGCTCGCTAACATGATCATCGGTCCCGGGAACAGTCGTTTCCATTATTTTATTGAAGCCTTTTTTGGTGTCGCTTTGATTGAGGAAGGCTGTAAATTCTTTGCCCTTAAGAAGATCAGCTTTGATGCCCCGTCCTTTGATTATCGCTTCGATGGGATTGTTTATGCGGTTTTTGTCTCACTTGGTTTTGCCATTTTAGAAAATGTCAAGTATGTCTATCTTGGCGGAATCAGTACGGCCTTTGTCCGCGCCCTCACTTCCATTCCTGGACATATGTCATTTGCCATTCCGATGGGAATCTTTTTCGCTAATGCGAAAAGAAAACAGTTAGCCCATCGACCTTATACTTTAGATTTCGCCATTGGCCTTGTTTTATCGATCATTTTCCATGGTATTTATGATTATGTCTTAATGGTGAATGACAATATGAGCTTTATTTTAGTTGTCATTGTCATTTATCTCATTCTCTTTACCTTAACGCTGGTAGAAAAGAAAGATGAACATCTTTAAGGGATTGAGTCAAAAGGTACTTTTGAGTAAAATAGAAGTGGTGATATCATGAAGTATGTATTTATTGAGATGGATCTTTTCCTAGCCCATCACAAAGTTGATGATGCCATTATTCATGCTTTTCTGGCTCTCCACCAGCAAGGCCATAAAATTTATTTATGTACGCGACACAATCGCGGCGCGCTCAAAAATCTGCCTTTACCGGTAGATGGGGTGATTGCGAGTGCAGGCAGTTATATCGAAGATCATGCTCAGGAATTAATGAATGAAAACTTATCCAATGAAGATGTTTATAAACTAGAAGCAGCCCTCAATGGGGTTGGCGTAATGTATCAGTTAGAGACAACGGATATTATTTATATGGATGTGCGCTTACTTAAAAAACGTTTAGGGAAATTATTAGAAGGGGCTCAGATCAATGTCGAAACCGGCCGACGGGTAAAAGCTTTTGAAGAGCAGGAAGGCATCTGCGAACTTTCTAAATACAGCGGAGAAGCCGTTCACAAGATCGGTTTTAAAACGGATGCTTTAAAAAAGATCAAATTCGTCGAAGAAGCTTATGGCAATGATTATCAGTTTGTTTATTTTCATGAAGATGCCTCAGGCATTGCCGGGGAAATTCGCATGAAAAATGTGACCGTGGCAGATGGTGTCAAAGCAGTCCTGCAGTTTGAAAACGCATCGATCAAAGATGCCATTGCTTTATGTGAAATGGTGGATGATTTAGGCTTGAAAGATGCTTTGCCCGAGGCTATTGTGATGGATGGAAACATGGCTGAGGAATTTAAAAAACATCATCTGATTTAAAAAACACGGAGGCTTACGCTTCCGTGTCTTTCGTATACATATCAAAACTGCCCATGATAATTAAGAATAATGTGGCTGTATGGACAAAGAAAATCGTGTAATCCAGTAAGCCATGGACTATGGTCATGACAATCATGCCGATAATTAAGCCAACTAAAGCATCATTACAATGTTTTTTATGCATGCGATGCAAGCCGGCAATACTGGTGATGAAGTAAGGGGCAATTGTGCAGATCCCGACAATCCCAAAACTTAAGACAGGATCAATAAAGACATTGTGGGCATGCTGCGTTGGGTGGGCATGTTTATAATTTTTATAAATATGCCAGTAAGTCATCGGTCCTTCGCCAAAGAGAGGATGACTTTTGATGTTGAGAATCGCAACGCGCCAGATATTACGACGTACACCAATATATTTATGAATATTAGAGAAACGGGAAATCAGCTGCGGATGCGTCGCCATGAGGCCTGCCCCGCCGGCCGATAAAACGGCAATACCGGCAAAGAGTTTATAAAACTTCGCAAAGAATAACATGACGATCAGGCCTAAGGCTAAAGCTGGCCAGGCTGTTCGACAGCCTGATAAATATAAGGCAAACATATTGATGAGAATGATCGCTAAGATACCAAGAATTGTTTTGACGCGTTTCTTCTGAATGGCTTTTAGGATCTTATAAAAGCCGATCCCTATGAAGAAGTTAATCATCATCGCATAATAGTTTGAGTTAAAGTAAAAGGCATTGATGCGATGCATCGGCGTATTAAAGACGACTAATAATGGTTCATGAATGTGAAAGCTCTGCAAGATCACAATATATTGAATGAACCCCGCGAGCGCCGCGATGACGCTTAAGATCAAAATCGCTTTGGTCATCTTTTCAAAGAACGCTTCCGTGAGATACTCGCGAAAGAAGATCGCTACCGAGAAAAAGATCACAATCAGAAAGCAGAAGCCAAAGCCTGGAAAGTTGCGGTAGAAAAGTGAGACAATCATTTCTAATACCCCAAAGATCAGGACAAAGCGACTCGCTTTGGTATGATGATAAGCTGATTGCAGGTAGCCTTTGCGTAAGGCGATTATCAGTACAATGAGCATGATGATGACACTTGGAATCATCGGGACAAAGAGTGATAAGATGATTAAGGCCATCAGTTTTTCCTGCTCATGATAGTTTTTTAATTGTTCAATCATTGTTGTCCTCCCGAGAGTATTTTACACTGAAAGATTATACGAGACAATTCTTTTGTGGCTTTATGCTATAATAGGCTGTGAGGTATGTTATGAAAAAATTTTTATATGTCTATAATTATTATCCCCAGTATGAGGAATCGATGGCCCTGTTAGAGTTTGAACGGTTCTTTCATGCGCCTTATGAGAAATATCATTTCACTGATATTGATATTGCTTATGATCGCTCTGTATTTATCAAAGTGAAGCTGACGCTTTTTCATGAAGCTTCTTCGGTAGAAGAGCTGATCGCTTTACTGGCAAAGGATCATCTCTATTATGAAGACTTTAAAGTTGTCTATTATAAAAATGATCTTACCCATTATGATTATCGCACTTCATTGCGGGAAGCGAGTGCGATCAGTGAAGTTATTGATGGCACAACTTCTCTAACAGACCCCAAGCTTGAATTTGCCTTTACCTATATCAGCGGAACGTATTACTTTGGGTTATTGGAACGTAATAAAGGCTGGGATCGCTATGAAGTGAAACCTTATTCCTATTCCCATTCCTTACCTTTAAAAGTTGCTCGCTGCGCCTTGAACTTAGGGGTTGGCAGTCAGTTAAAGGCGAGCGTTATCGATCCGGCCTGCGGCGTCGGTACGGTGGTCTTAGAAGGCTTAGGAATGGGGCTAGATATTGTCGGCAGTGATATCAATCGCTATGTTTCCTATAAAGGAAGACAGAATATTGCTCACTTTGGCTTTGATCCGATGCGCATTACCAAAAAAGATATCCATGACATTACAGCCCATTATGATGTCTGTATTCTCGATGTTCCTTATGGCGTCTATGCGCCATTTACGATAGAAGAGCAGATTGATCTGATTCATGAAGCTTATCGGATCGCTGATCGCTTAGTGGTGATTACCCATGTTTTATTAAATGAAGCGATTGCGCGCATCGGTTTTACGATTACGGCTCAGTGTACTTATACCAAAGGTCAGTTTACACGTTATATTTCCTTATGTGAAAAGGAGGCTTGATTATGAAACATGTCTTTCTCATTAAACCCGTTAAGGATACGTATGATACCCATCCTTTTGTCCCGGTGATTAAAGAGATCATGAAAGATTATGATTATGAGATACATTTCAGTGCTTATAAAGATCATGTCCGTGAGATTATTGCCCAGTATCCAGAAAAAACCCGCTTTTACAGTGTCGGCGGTGACGGCTTTCTTAATCAGATCATTCAGGCTTTAGTTAGCACAAAACATGAAATTGTGGTGCTTCCTTTTGGCACCGGCAATGATTTTGTCCGTTTGATTCATCATCATCAAAATGCAGCAATGATTCTCAAGGAAAGCTTACATCATCAATCGACCCCGATTGATACGATTTTAGTCAATGATGCGCAGTATTATGTCAATGTCGGCTGTTTTGGCATTGATGCCTGCATCGCTAATACCGTCCATCTTCATAATGATATTAAGGTCCCCAAAAAGAGCGCTTATCTCTATTCACTGCTTAAAAACATACGCAGTTATCCCTTCTATGATGTCAAAATCGAAACCGAAGGGGAGCTCTTCTATCATGGACCGGTCACGTTATGTGCCTGTTGTAACGGCCGTTATTATGGCGGCGGTTTTGAGATTTCACCCAAGAGTTATCTCAATGATGGTTATATGGATCTCATTATTTTACCTAAGATCAGAAAAATCACTGCGCCGCTTTATTTCTCTCAGATCGTTACGAAACGTCTAACGGATAACGAAAAGACCTTCCATAAGAAGGTCAAGGAATGCACCGTTTATACGCCGGCCGCAATGAATCTTGATGGGGAGGAAATAGTCGCTTCTTCTTATCATCTCAGACTCATTGAAAAATCGCTTAATCTGATTCTGTAAATAAATGCATGAACTCTTCCGTCACGAGGGGGAGATCTTCCTGACGACGGGAGATCAAAGCCACGGATGTGTAGAGTTCTTTGTCTTTTAAAATGACCGTTTTGATATTCGGATGGACAAAGGTCAAAGCCGTTTTTGGAATAATAGCCACCCCGCCTAAGGTTTCCGCCCATATTAAGGAAGTACGGCAGTCATCACTCTGAATATGAATATTCGGTGTAAACTGCATCGCATTGAGGCAGTAATCGGAAATAAGTGAAGTATAGCGACGGTGAACGATCAGCGGATAGTCGCGATAATCACTGATATGATCCATATCATCTTTCACAATGGAAGCCGGGCCAACGGCTACCATTGGATCAATGGAAAGATAATTGACATTGACGCGAGAGGCATCAAAAGGGGTGCGGACAATCCCCAAATCAATATCATGCGCCAAGAGTAATTCAATCATTTCCGTGGTTGGTCCTTCTTTGATGCGCACATTGAGATTCGGGTGATTACGCATAAATAAAAGAATATGTTTCTGCTGGATGAGCGCTGAGTTGGAAGATGTAATACCAATTCTCAGCGTTTGTTTTTTAATATCCTTCATCTCATTGACCGAGAGGTCAATGAGGTTTAATACCTGCTGGCAGCGTTTATAAAAAAGCTTGCCCGCCTCCGTTAAAGTTAATTTACGACGACCACGAATAACCAGTTCGACCCCTAACTCTTCTTCTAAAGACTTTAACTGGACGGATAAAGGGGGCTGAGCCATATTTAGCTTCTTGGCAGCCTGAGAAATTGTCCCTTCCTCGACAATCGTCACGTAGTAACGCATTTGTTTAAGTTCCATACGACCTCCATATATAACATATAAAGTAAATATTATACTAAGCATATCAAAAGAGTTATAATGGTGCAAGAAAAGGGAGGAAATTTTATCAATGTACTGGAAGAAATTTATTCATCCATATCGCTATAAAGCGGTCATTGGGTTTATCTTTAAATTAGCTGAAGCCTTATTGGAATTATGTGTTCCAATGGTGATCGCTCAGCTCGTTGACAACGGCGTCGCTAAAGGCGACACGCATTATATTATGATGTGTGCGATCAAGCTTTTTGGCTTAGCGATGGCAGGCTATGCCTGCGCGCTGGTTTGTCAGTATTTTGCTTCTGTCACCTCACAGGGATTTGGTACCCTGATGCGTAAGGACATGTTCGAAGCGATCAATGCCTATGATTATGACAACTTAGATGAAATGGGGACCCCAACCCTCATTACCCGTATCACCAGTGATGTCAATCAGATGCAGGATTTAGTGGCGATGACCATTCGTTTGGTGTCACGTTCACCATTCTTAATTGTCGGTTCCTTAGTGGCTGCTTTCTTAATCAATGTCCAGGTGGCCATTATTTTCTTAGTCATTTCACCATTAATCGCCTTATCGATTTATTTGGTTATGTCCCATACTCAGCCGCTTTATATGAAAGTGCAGCACATCCTCGATCAGGTTTCCCTGATTACCAGAGAAAACTTATCCGGCGTTCGTGTCATTCGCGCTTTCAATAAACAGAGCAGTGAAGTCGCACGTTTTGATCAGACGACCGAAGCGCAGCGAAATGAGCAGGTACACGCTGGGAATATTGCGGCTTTACTTAATCCATCTACAACCATTATTGTCAATGTTGGAATCATCTTCATCTTATATGTCTCAGGGATGAAGATTAATGCCGGTTCATTAAGTCAGGGCGATGTGATTGCCTTAATCAATTACATGAACCAGATTCTTTTATCCATGTATGTCTTTTCAAATGTCATTTTACTCTATATTAAAGGTTCGGCGTCTTATAAACGAATCAGCCAGGTGTTGGATACGAAGCCTTCCTTTACCCAAGGAGAAAAAGAAGCGCCTGCTTCTTATACTCATATGATTACCTTTGATCATGTGTCTTTCTCTTATCAGGAAAGTGATGCTTTAACTGATGTCAGCTTTACCATTAAGCCGCATCAGACGATCGGTATCATCGGCGGGACCGGTTCGGGAAAATCAACCTTAGTCAATCTGATTCCGCGTTTCTATGAAGCCCAGAAAGGTCGTATTACGATCAAAGATCAGGATATTAAAGATTATACTTTTGCGGCTTTAAGAAAGATGATTGGTTTCGTTCCCCAGGCTGCTACATTATTTAGCGGCACGATCCGGGAAAATCTCCTGTGGGGAAATAAAGAAGCTTCTGAAGAAGACATTCAAAAAGCCTTAGAAATCTCGCAGGCGAAGGAAATCGTTGATAAGATGAAGGAAGGGTTAGATACTCGCATCGAAGCGAGCGGGAAAAACGTTTCCGGCGGTCAGCGTCAGCGTTTAACCATTGCCCGGGCTTTAGTGCGTCAACCAGAAATCTTAATTTTAGATGACTCCGCGAGTGCTTTAGACTTTGCGACCGATGCAAAATTACGTCGCGCTCTCAAAACGTTAGATACAACCACCATTATCGTTTCGCAGCGTGTCTCTGCTTTGCGCCATGCCGATGCAATTATTGTCTTAGATCATGGGGCTGTTTCAGCGATTGGCTCACACGATACACTCATGCAGACAAGCAGCCTCTATCAGGAAATTGTCCATTCACAGGAAGAAGGTGACACTCATGAAGCATAAATCAACATTACATCGTTTATTAGCGTTTGTCGCGCCTTATAAAAAATTCTGGATCATGGCTTTGATTTGCTCAGCCGTCAATATCATCTTTACCTTATGGACGCCAGTTCTCATCGGTCAGGCCATCGATACGATGCTGGGGAAAGGCAAAGTCCATTTCCCCATCCTCTTTACGAAAATTGGTCTGATTGCCTTTTCGACGGCGATGACGGCTCTCTTTGGTTTATTAGTGGTGCGTTTCTCCAATAAGATGACCTACAATATCACCCGTGATTTACGTAATCAGCTCTTTGATAAATATCATCACTTACCATTATCTTTTATCGATTCCCATTCTCATGGTGATTTAATGGATCGTATGATTGCGGATATCGATCTGATTTCAGATGGTTTATTACAAGGCTTTACCAACTTATTTTCTGGGGTGGCCACAATTATTGGGACGATTGGGTTTATGTTAGCGATCAATGTCAAAGTAGCTTTAGTGGTTATTGTCTTAACCCCCTTATCACTCATTGTCTCATCTATGATTGCGACCCGTGTTTATAAATATTTCCAGGTGCAGTTAAAGATCCGTGGGGAATTATCTGGTTATGTCGAAGAAATGATCGGCTCCCAGAAAGTTGTCACGGCTTTCTCCCATGAAGAAGAAAACAAACAAAACTTTGATGAAATCAACCAGCGGTTATTTATTTCAGGAGTCAAATCGCAGTTCTTTGGCGCTTTAGTCAATCCTACAACACGTTTTGTCAATGCGATCGTTTATGGTTCCGTAGCCATCTTTGGTGCCTTCACGGTATTAAGTGGCGGCTTAACTGTCGGGGCTTTATCATCCTTCCTGACTTATGCCAACCAGTATACGAAACCATTCAATGATATTTCCAATGTCTTTACCCAGTTAGAAACAGCCTTAGCCTGCGCGGACCGTGTCTTTGATATCTTAGATCAGGATGATCTTGTTGAACCAAGTCAGCCGCAAATTGATGAAAACCCACGCGGCTCCATCCATATTAATGATTTAAAGTTCTCTTATACCCCATCCCAGCATTTGATTGAAGATTTCAATCTGCATGTCCATCCTGGTCAAACCATTGCCATTGTTGGTCCGACCGGCTGTGGGAAGACAACTTTAATCAACTTATTAATGCGTTTCTATGATCCTAAAGCAGGAGAAATCATGATTGATGGCATCAATACAATGAATATGCGCCGTCATGATTTACGTGCTATGTATGGGATGGTTTTACAGGATTCCTGGTTATTTAAAGGCACGATTAAAGACAATATTGCCTTCGGGTCTGATCATCCTACTGATGAAGCGATTATCGAAGCCGCGAAAAATGCCCATGCTCATAAATTCATTATGCAGTTAAAAGACGGCTATAATGCCATGTTATCAGAAGAAGGGTCTAACTTATCACAAGGCCAGCGTCAGTTATTATGTATTGCCCGGATTATGCTCGCCGATCCACCAATGTTAATACTAGATGAAGCGACCTCTTCAATCGATACGCGTACCGAAAGACAAATTCAGGATGCTTTTGATACGATGATGGAAGGACGTACAACTTTCATCGTCGCTCATCGTTTATCTACGATTCAGAAAGCCGATCAGATCGTCGTCATGCGTGATGGTCATATCGTGGAACAAGGGACGCATCAAAGCTTACTTAAGAAGAAAGGCTTCTATTCTAAGCTCTACTATTCACAGTTTGATACGACGCATATGTAAAAGAACGCTCCGGCGTTCTTTTCGTCTGTCCGATGATTCTCGTGGTATCCGCTTCTTTATCGCAATAAAATAATATTAACAAGGGAGAAAACAAGATGGAGAAATGGATCGGATTTCTCGTCAGCTTACTGATGGTTTTATCAGTATGTATGCCTGCTTACGCTCAAGAGAATGAGAATATGGATGTCAAGACGACCATTACCTATGGTCAAAGTGAGGTACGGACGATGTTAAAAATGATGAATGACTGGCGTAATGCCGGCACCTGGTATTACCAGGAAGATGGTTCAAAAGCTGATACGGGGGCATTACCATCGTTATCTTATGATGATGAGTTAGAAAGCATTGCGATGACGCGGGCTAAACAGATCGCCATCCTATTTGCTCATCAGCAGCCTGATGGACAGGATATCTATGCTTTAAGCAATAAGCTTAACGGTGAGAATATTGCGGCTGGTACTGGTGTGGATGCAGCGGAGGCATTTGAAATGTGGCAGGAAGAAGATCAGCCTTATGAAGGACAAGGCCATCGCCGCAATATGCTGGAAGCAGCTTTCAAGTCAGTTGGTATTGGTCATGTCACAATTAACGGTATTGACTGCTGGGTTCAGGATTTCAGCGACTTACCCTCACAAAGTGAAATGCAGACCACTGCGCGTGATGATACAGTCACAGAAACGTTATCGATCCCAAAAAGTCAGATTGCCGGTTTAACTATTAACAGTTATTACGCTGGACAGGTTAATAGCGGAGCAACACTTACATTACCAGAAATCAAGGCTTCTTTGGCCTTTCGTAATGGAGTTACCACTTTACCGGTTGAGGCGAAGACATCATGGCAGGCTAATGCGGAAATAGGCCGCGTTGAAGGGTCAACGTTCATTGCAAATCCTAATTTAGGCAATCGTGAGGCCACTTTACAGGCACAGGCGACTTTTGGCGGCTATACAGCTTCTCAGGATGCGGCCTTAACGGTATACTGCAGTCACGAAAAGACGCATTTTGTCAACCAAGGTGCATATCATGATAAGGTTTGTGATATATGCGGGGAGACGATAGGTTATCAAAGTCATGAATGGGATGAAGGTAAGATCACAAAAGAAGCGACGGAAGATCAGGAAGGTGTGCGCACGTATACATGTAAGGACTGCGGCGCTACTAAAACTGAAGCAATTGCGAAATTACCTAAGATAGTTTTGAAAGAAACATCTTCAGACAATCCGTCACCAGCCCCTGCGGCAGCTTCGACGATAACTCAAAAGCAGGCAGATACATCGGTGAAAAACATGGTGACATCATCGGTTAAAAGTAAGGCAGTGACGAAACCGGTGACCGGCAAAGCTTATACGACGAGCACTAAGAAAACTGTGATCGGGAAGAAGAATATTACACTCAAAGCGCCAGAAAAAGGGCAGGTAAAATGGCAGACAAGTAATAAGAAAGTGGCCACAGTAAGCAAAGGTAAAGTAAAGATTAAAGGCTATGGCACAGTGAAGATTGAGGCTAAAGTGAATGGTCATACTTATACTTATATATTGAATGTAAAGAAACCGATGTTAAAGGTGAATAAGAAAAAGGTTACTTTGAAAAAAGGGAAGAGTCTTAAGATCAAGGCGCAGAGTAATGGAAAAGTGAAATGGACCTCACAAAATAAGAAGATTGCGAAGGTTTCTCAAGGTAAGATCACAGGTATCAAAAAAGGATCTACGACGATTATTGCCTCAGTCAGTGGCGTGAAAGTGAGAATTAAAGTAACAGTCAAGTAAAGGAAAACCAGCTCGATTGAGCTGGTTTTAAAGTAGCGTTTCACTCCATGTTTTTTCATTAAAGCCAATGAGCACCTGATCATCTAAGATGACCAAAGGACGTTTCACTAACATGCCATCAGTGGCTAATAACTGGATCATGTCTTCTTCACTCATTGCTGGCAGTTTGGTTTTTAAGTGCATCTCACGATATAAGGTGCCGCGAGTATTGAAGAATTTCGTTAAAGGCATCCTGCTGCGCTGATACCAGTCTTTTAATTCCTCAGCGGTGGGATTGTTTTCTTTAATATCACGGCTTTCATAGGTGATGCCATGATTATCTAACCATTTTAATGATTTCTTACATGTTGTACATTTGGGATATTGCATGACTAACATCTTTAGACCTCCACACATTGATTTGTCTCAAGGTAATAAACATACCCTTTGACATCCTGATGAAAGTATTCCTGTAATACTTTCTTGTAGTAATCTAATTGTAACTGATGTTTTTTAATGAGGGAAGACTTTTTATTAGATTTAGAAATATGATCTGTTTTATAGTCTAAGACGGTAATATGATCATCACTGACAAAGACTAAGTCGAAGATCCCATTAATAACCTGAGCTTCTTTGAAGCGGAACATCTTTTCTTTATAAATAGCCTTGGCTAAGGCTGCTTCCTGATAGATCGGACTTTCGATGAAGTCTTGAATATGCGGCGCATAGTTTGTGATTAAGGCATATTCCTGCGAAGTAAACATGCCGGCCTGGTTTAACGCTTCAATTAAGTCTTTGATATTATCATTTTTAAATGATAAATAAGATAAGACATTATGGACGAGAGTCCCTAAGCTGGTTGCTTCTTCTCTTGTCAGGGTATCACCATCGAGGTAATCAAAGTGTTTTTCATCTTCTAAGGCCTGCAGAGTAGTGACGGCGACCGATCGCTGCTGATCCGGATAAGGATAGGCATATGTATAGTAAGGAGCCACTTCTTCATAGCGATTCGCAATCTGGGGATGACTCATCGTAGAGGCATTCGCAAAGATATCATCATAATGGGAAATCGCTAAGTGGAAACGTGCTAAACGGGTATGTTCATTGTATAAACCAGCGAAATTCTTGCGATTTAACTTTAAGTCAGGCGCTAAATCAGGATAAGCGTTCACCAAATCGCTGATCACATCTTCATGACGCATACAAGCCATGAGGATCCAGTCTAAATAGTTACGAGAAGAGCGCAGTTTATGATTATAAACAACATTCTTACCGGATTCATCAGTATCATTGGCCTGAACTTGTCTAGCGAGGCTATAGAGTTTCTTTTCATCATCAAGAACCCCGGTCATAATAAGTTTTGATTCAGCACGGGTTAATGCAACATATAAGATACGCATTTCTTCATTGATCGCTTCTTTATGAATGTATTTGCCAATGAGGGCGCGATAGGGATGATCTAAGGCACATAAGACCTGTCCATATTCTTTAGAGTCTTTATAGAAACGCAGCGTCGAGGCGATGCCTTTATCCTGATCAAGCAGTAAGTTATTACGTTCATCAGCCGCATTGAACTGATGATGTAAGCCGGATACAAAGACAACTTTAAACTGTAAACCTTTGGATTTATGAATCGTCATGAATTCAACGGCGTTGGTATCATCACTGGAAATCTTACCTGGTGATTTTTCAATTCCGCTATCTAAGAAATCTACAAAGTCTTTAAGGTATGGATAATCATCCGAGACACTGCGGGCTAATTCTAATAAGGTATCTAAGTTGGCCACGCGCTGCTCGCCGTTAATTAAGGCTGCCACAAAGTTACGATAACCCGTTGCTTCAAAGCAGGCTTTGAGGATCTCATAAGGTGAATGGCTGTATGTATATTTACGTAATGTTTCAAAAGATTCTAAGAAAGAGGCAACCTGTGAGTCATCGCGATGTGCCAATAAGTCCTCATAGACGGAATGCATCGGCTCATCAAACTGACGGATTTCTAACAGTTTGTTTTCATCAAACTGCGAGAAGATAAAGTGATTGTGTAAGACACTGACCATCGCAATATCATCATAAGGATTCACTAACGTCGTCAGTAAAGCTTTCATAGATAAAACTTCAATCCCGCTTAACAGACCTTTAGATAACGTGATATTCGCATTGATGCCATAGCTTTCAAAGACTTTCTTATAAGTAATAAAGTCAGAGGCATTACGCATTAACACGCAGAAGTCGCGATAGTGATAGCCTTGATGGCACATGGTGAGAATCTTCTGGGCTACCATATGGGCTTCTAATTCGGATTTCGTATGTTCCTTATGATTATGATTCATCGCTAAGAGGATCTCGGAATCAAAATCATGAAGCGGTTCTAACTCCGCTAAGGTTTTACCTTTAGCCTGATGATCATAACGTAAGATCGCAAATTCATCTCGATAGTATTCCAGGCCGCCAATGGATGTGTCCATAATCGAATCAAAGATGTAGTTGATACTATCCAGGACGGCTTTTTCACTACGATAGTTAAATCGTAAATCAATACGGATATGTGTATCCTGATCAGTCGCTTCATCATAAGCTTTATAAGTATCAAACTTTTCTTTGAAGATTCGCGGATCAGCCTGACGGAAACGATAGATCGACTGTTTCATATCGCCAACCATGAACATCGGAATTTCTTTGTAGCCTGGTAAGCCGGCCTGGCCGGCAATGCGGGTGACAAGGTTTTCCTGAATCTGGTTAGTATCCTGATATTCATCAAGCATGATTTCTTTAAAAGTATTATTAAGAGTAGCGAGGACGGGTAAGTCTTCACTTAATAAAGCGGTCGCATAGGCTTCTAAGTCATGGAAGTCTAAGATGCCTTTTTTCTTTTTAGCGGCGCTGTACGCTTCGTGGAAGCGTTCTAATAATCCGCCTCGTCCTAAGATATAATAAATATCTTTGTAGGACATCTGTAAGATTTCTTTGAAGGCTTCTTCATCTTCAATGGCTAAGTCTTCTTTCATCTTTTTATAAGGGGCTAAGACATTGTTTTTTAAACTGGTGAATTCTTTCCTGATCGCTGGTTCTACGCCATCCCAATCCATGCGCGGTGCTTTCATTGGTTTATCCGCCAATAAACTGTTGAAAGTATCATAGGTCTGGGGCTGGGAGAACGCCTGTAAGTGTTCACTGAGGAAGTTATAGAGACTTCCAGCAACGGAGAGTCCGTCTTCATTTTCGGCGGTAAAGCTCTCTAAGTGATGTTTTTCTGCGAACATCTGTAAGGTATTAAAAGCGCTGAGAGCATCCTGCAGACTTTCGACATATAAAGGCTGCATCAGTTTAAAGATCTGCGCATCATTCATATCCTCAAATTGATAATATTTTTCATAGAACGCTTCTAAAGTATCGATAAAGCTGACATAAGAGTTAGTGGTATTATCATAAGATAATAAGGACTCCTTAAAGCTGTCGAAGTTATTCTGGGTATTATGGCGTTTCATATAATCAATGAAGGCCTCTTCATGAATCCAGGTTTTAATACACTCATCTAAGATCTGACTTTTTAATAAGTCAGGGGTACTTTCGACGCTGAAGCCAGGCATGACATCAACGAGATAACCATATTTCTCTAAGAGTGATTTACAGAATGAGTCAAAGGTTGTCATATAAGCATGAGGCAGCTGCTCGATGCAGGTGAGAATATGGGCTCTTTGACTCTCAGTTAGGGAAGGATCATGAAGATCTTCGTGAAGCTGGATATTGAGTCGCTGCTTCATTTCCTGACCGGCTGCATCAGTGAATGTTAAAACGAGGAAGGCATGCATATCATAGCCATCATTTTTGATCAGACTATCCATCCGGGAGACTAAGATACGGGTTTTCCCGCTGCCGGCAGGGGCGGAAACTAAAATGGTTTTACCGCGGGCATCGATAGCGGCCTGCTGTTCTTTATTGAAAGGCATTATTGTTTTTCCTCCTTAAGAATTTCGTTTTTCAGGTTTGATTTGATGACTTTATTTTCATTGACAAAGACATCAAAGAGACATACCGAGCGATAGTCACAGTAATCACATGGATAAATCCCCGCCGCATTATTATCAGCTTTCGCTGGCAGGATATCGATATGACCGTTACGTAACTCTTCATACAAAGCGGTCATATAGCTGACGATCTGCGCCATGACAGTCTTTAACTGATCATGAGAAAGAATCGGTGCGCCTGAATAAGGTGTTCCATCTTTCTTGATCCGTACTTTGGTAGAAGAATCGACGAGCTGTTTGCAAAAATCGTAGGGCTCTTCATCAAAGGCATAGCCTTCCATGCGATACTGCTTAAAGACATCCTTATCAGAGAGCGGTTTATGTAAAGATAAAGTCTTTGATAAAGCTTTCGTAATGACGCGACGTTTCATCGCAAAGTACAGTACTGCCCCGGGTTTTAAATCAGGTTTGTTTTTGATGAGTAAGTCCATGTAGACTAACATCTGAATATTGAATCCCTGCATCGCAAAGGATAAATCGAGTGTTTTGGTGGATGACTTGTAGTCGATAATACGAACGTGATCGTCGATTGTATCGACACGGTCAATCATGCCTAAAACAGGAATTTCGCCAAGATCCCCAGTCACTTCATATTCTTTGGCGGCGATTGTGAAGTCTCCTAACTGTTCTTTCACAATCTTTAAGTTCATGGCCATATCATCAATCATATGATCGATAAAGAATTGATTGAGGGGGTTATCATCATATTTATCCTGTAAGTGTTCTTTGACATAAGTATAGGCATGGTCTTTCATATGCTCTTCATCATCAATTGATGTTTCCATAATATAATGGGCGAGATGACCGATATCATAAGCGGCTAAGGCATGATCATACTGCTTTGTCACTTTTAGGCCATACTGCATGAAGTAGGCAAAGGGACACTTATTGTAAGTTTCTAAACGGGAGACACTCATCCCTTTACCTAGTAAATGACGATAGTCTTCCTTGATGAGAACAGGCTTATTATCATAGTGATCAATCGCCTCATTGAGGGGATAATCGGGCAGCTGGGAACTATTCAAATAGAGATAGACATCATGTAAAGTTAAGTCAGGAATACAGTTTTCCAAATCATATAATTCATAAAGGCGTTTCATTAATGTACTAGGCATCTTTTCTTTCCCGTCCATATCGGCCTGGGCATAAGAGAATGTCAGATGCTTATGAGGATTTAAGATGGCCTTCATAATCTCCATTTCATGTAAGGATAACTGTTCACTTAAGGATAATGGCTGTGTCTTTAACTGCAGGAAGTCTTCTTCTAAAAGCAGGCCGCTTTCTCCCATGACGGCCGGCACTTCACCTTCGTTTAAGCCTAAGAAATAGAGATAGCGCGGGGTGACTGACAAAGCTTCAGCGAAGTCACAGATCATAATCGCATCATGCAGCGGCTGACGTGCAGCTTTGTTTGGAATGATCATCTGTAAGAAGAGTAAGTATTCTTCTGGGGTAATCTCTTCATCGCTGATCACTTCTTTTAATAAGCTGCGATAGTTGTCATCTAAGGGTAATAAAAGCAGTTCATTGGTAAGATCCGTAAAGGTATGCGCCTGAGAAGAGGCTAAAGCCTTAGTGATCGCCTGATAGCTTTCATCATAGTCATAGCGCGTGGTCTCGGGTAAGAGATGAGGGATGTGTTCACGATCGAAGACATCTTTGAGATAATCTTTCATATCATTGGAATGCGTGACGATCATGAAATCTTCATAATGGGCTTTTTCATCGACTAGTCTTCTTTTGATATCACTGGTGACTTTTAAGACTTCATGCATTGGTGAGCCACCGATAATGACAGAGGCTTTTTCTATGGGATTGACTTTCTCCTGATCATAGAGATGCTTTGTCAGCGTCGTTTCTTCACCGACAAAGGAGATTGCACCAGGATAATAGCTTTTCACAAAGTCATCTTCTTCATGACTTAAATACATTGTGACATTCGTGACACGATCCAAGGCAGTAAAGAAGGCGCGCTGTTTGCGATAAGGATAATCATCGCCTAAGACGATGATCCGAGCAGAAACCTGATCGACTAAATCGATGGTCGCCTCTTCTAAGTTCATATAGGTATCTGTTTGTTTTAATAACTGATCAATGGTATTGATTTCTAAACATTTCTGCTTCGTTAAGGGTAATAAGTGATCAGGTAAGGTATTAAGATCAATATCTTCTTCATGGAGTCTTTTTAAAGTTGTGATGATTTCTCCAATCAAAGGATAGGGATTTTCACTGATTTTAAAGAAAGTGAAATCCTGATGCGATAAAATAGTACGAATCGCCATTACCAGCTGGGTCTGATTATATAAATGACGTTTAAACATGCGTCTTTCTACGAGCAAGTCTTTTTCAAACTGATGCAGGGTTTTGACTTCAATATTAAAGAGGACATCTCGCTGACTTAATAATAAGTCTTCCATATAAGTGACATGTTCTGTAATAATAGTAAGAGGTTCATGGACATCTCTGAGGGAGATGGCTAACTGATTGGCTTTTTCTTGAAAGTTTTTTCCGAGTACAATGTTCATGTTCATTTCTCCTTTAACTTTATTATATAATACGCTTTTTGAAAAAAAGAGAAAAATCGAAAATGAAAGGGAGAAAACTCCCTTTCATATACGAAAATAAAAAATATTTTTGAAGATTTGTGTTATAATATAGAGATTTCTCTAAAGGGCTTACAGGCATGCTTATTAAGCATATGCGAAAATGGAAATACGGTGAATATTCCGGATAGAATGACTTCTCAATGATTTTAAAAAATGATAAAATGAAACCATAAGAGGAGTGATGAAATATGGTACTGAGTGATATTGAAAAAGCTATTGATGACTATGCGGAAAAACATAATAACCAATTAACGGCGCAAAACGTTGATCACATTTTAGAAAAATATGATTTAGATGATGATGTTTCATCACAGCTGATTGATTATATTATTGACAAAGGGTATTTGCAGGGATCGGATTTCAATCTTGGAGAAGACGAGATGGATGATGCGGAAAGTGATGAGACTGATGATCTTGACTTTGATGTAGATTTATCCGTTGATGATATTCATGATGACAAGAAGGTTTATACGCCGGACTATCAGATGAGTCAGGAAGTCAAGACCAGTGATAATGTTAAAAACTACTTGAGTGCGATTGGGGAATACCCATTATTATCACATGATCAGGAAGTAGCTTTAGGCAAACGCATCCAGCAGGGCGATAAGAAAGCGAAAGATGAATTGATTAATGCCAACTTACGTTTGGTGGTTTCGATTGCGAAACGTTACCGTGGCCGTGGCTTGGCTTTGATGGATCTGATTCAGGAAGGCAATATCGGTTTAGAGCGAGCAGCGGAAAAGTATAATCCGGATATGGGTTTTAAGTTTTCAACGTATGCGACCTGGTGGATCAAACAGGCGATGACACGCGCCATCGCTGATAGTGGGCGCACGATTCGTATTCCGGTACATATGTTTGAAAATATTAATAAGGCCAAAAAGGTGCAGCGTGATTTAGCGCAGAAGTTAAGCCGTGAACCAACAGAAAAGGAATTAGCCACGGCTTTAGGAGTGAGTGAAGAAAAGGTTCGTAAGCTTTTAGACCTGTCACTAGAACCAACATCATTAGAAACACCGGTTGGAGATGAAGAAGATTCTTCTTTAGGGGATTTCATTTCTGATGATAATACCATTTCTCCAACGCAGTTTACGGATAATGAAGCGTTAAAAGATGAAATGGATGAAGCGCTCAAACGTTTGGATCCCCGCGAAGAACAGGTTATTCGGATGCGTTTTGGCTTAGATGGACAAAATCCTCAGACTTTAGAAGAAGTGGGGAAAGAATTTAATGTCACCCGGGAACGTATTCGTCAGATTGAAGCGAAAGCATTACGTAAATTACGTCGCTTTGCGAAGGGACAATTACATGATTTCTTGAATATCCAGTAAGATCTGCAGTTTTTGCGGATCTTTTTGTCACCTTTGATGATCTCTATGTCTCTTATAAGTGTAAGGGCTAGGAAAGAAAAACTTTACAGAAGTTTGTCACCAAATGCTGGTGGAGCTGCTCTTATAAGTGAAGACGAGAGAAGTCTTTACAGAGTTAAAAAACTTTATAAAAGTTTGTCACCAAAGGCTGGTGAAGCTGCTCTTATAAGTGAAGACGAAAAGAAGTCTTTACAAGTGATGCAAAAATTTTCGGCGAAGATGAAAAAGTTTGTCACCTTTCCGCAAATATAGAGCTCTATAAATTGGAAACATCAGATGATTGTCTGATGAAGGGAGAAACATGAAATGCAGATGTTGTTAAGAGATCGCTGGTTTAGCAAGCAGGCCAAAGCTTTACAGGATGGCTTGTATGTCACCGCTTTAAGCATTTTGAGAAATGAAAGTGATGCGGAAGATGCGGTGCAGAATGCAGTGATGAAGGCTTATAAAAATCTTGATGCGTTATCATCGAAAGATAAGTTTAAGCCATGGATCTTTAGAATTCTAAAGAATGAATGTTACAGAATCATCAAACTCAGGAATCTGAGTTTAGATGATGAAATCGAAATAGAGGATCCCCACAGTGATATTGATCATGAACAGAATATGACAGTTTGGGATGCGGTTAATAAATTAGATCGTAAATATCGGGAAGTGGTGGTTCTCTACTACTACCAGGGATTGAAAATTCCTGACATTGCAGAAGCCTTAGAAATTAGTCGTGATAATGTTAAACAGCGATTATCACGCGCCAGGAAAGAATTAAAAAGCGATTTGGAGGGTTATTATGGATAAGTTTGATCGCCAGCTGCAGAAGGATTTACGTGCGAGTGCTCCACAAATGAGCATGGAAGGACAGCGCAAGTTTGAGGCAGCTTTGCCACATAAGAAAAAACATTATAAAGGATTAGTGATTGCAGTCTTTGCCTTAGTATTATTCGTCCTGCCTAATATCAATGCGAGTGTTGCTCAGCGTTTATATGATCTGCCGGTCGTTGGTGAGATCTTCAAGGTGACATCAATTTATCACTATCAGGATGATAATACGGATGTAAATATTCCGCAGGTCAAGAAACATTCACAGAGCGTGACTTATATCAATAAATCAGCGAAAGAATGGACGACGCAGGCCTTAAGTGAATTTAAGAAAACTTTTGGCAATGCGAAGAATGCATCTTTAAAAGTGGATTATAAGGTTGTCACCAACAACAAATACTGGTTTACCTTAAAGGTAGAATCATTGACGACAGCAGCCGATAGCGGCCGTAAAGTATACTATTACAACATTGATAAAGCAACCGGTAAAACAGTGACGATCAAAGACTTATTTAAACAAGGGTATGATTATAAGAAGGTGATCAATAGCTCTGTTTTAAAAGTGATCAATAGTGATACCAAAGGACAGTATTTTAAAGAAGGTGATGATTTAGCAACGCCATTCAAGACAATTGATCAGCATACACAATTTTATATCAATAACAAACATCAGCTGGTGATGGTATTCCAGCAGGGAGACATTGGACCAATGAGTTCAGGCACTCCAGAATTTACAATTTCCACCAAAACAGTAATGAAAGGACTTAAAGAACATGTTAAAAAAATTATTTATTAGTACCGTAGCCGCTATGGTTATTGG
>OCTW011571701.1_pt1 | contig 34665 bp, 33 predicted proteins | sample 1539671 | NCBI WGS metagenome assembly OCTW01 (sample SAMN02144230, study PRJEB22623) | gut metagenome | biome: sheep rumen | host: Ovis aries | place: New Zealand
CTCGCGCCCGACTGTTGCCTCGTTATCACCCCAAATGTCTAATAGACACTTTGAGATGCAAATCCATCACCCCATTTGTCTAATAGACCAGTTCTTCGGGAGATTGTATATTGTCGATGGCCTTTTCAGGTGAAACAACGCTATGTCCAAGCCTCTTTTCGACCTCCTTGCGAGCCGTTTTAGCAACCTCAGCGCCTTCTTTGGCCACGCCGGCGTTTTCTGACAATCCTTCCGGGTTGCGTTGTTTGCTGATTTCTGTTGCCGTCTCTTCCGCAAGAGCATTGAGCAGAAGCTCCATATTGGTCATGTTATCCCTCAGGTTTTCTTTCGTAAGGCCCTTGTACTTCTTGTACTCCTTCGTGGTAAGGCCACTCCAGGTTTTTGACATCAAGTCTGTAAGGAAGGCGAAATCCACCTCCTTGGTCACACCGCCACGCTTCCACTCGTCCGTGAGGCCTTTTCGGATTTCGATCGTTTTGATCCGTTGGTTAATCCAAGCTTCTGAATACCCAAGCCGACGATAATCCGCCACTGCCTGATCGATGCTGCGCTCGGGATCGATCATCTGATTGATCCTCTCTGCCGCGACCTTAGCCATCCAGCGTCTGAACGGCTCTGCTTTCTTGGAGGGGATAGATTGAATGATGCGGAACATTCCTTCCAGATTAGCGCAGCGCATTTTTTGCGGACCTCCTTCCGTCTTTATCGGGAGGAGGGGTACAATTTGTACCCACCCTTTAGCAAGTTCTGGGTCGCGCAGCTTCATTCTTTTGACATACTGCTTGGGATCGGTGCTTTCTGTGAGGATTTCGATAACATCCTCCAGAACAAAGTACCATTTGTCTTCGTCTTCTACCCAAACTGTCCGGACTCTCTTGTTCTCAAACAATTGTATTCTCTCTATATCAGACATAATCTCAACGTTTTCCACAAAGTTAATTCAATTGCGCTGCGATTGCAAACTATTGCAAGGTCCTGCCCGCAGGATTTGCCGTATCGGCTGATAATAATTATATTTGTAGAAGAGGCATATTATTATTCGAATCACTATGAAACAGACTCTTTATCGCATTGTGTCCCTGGCCATACTGTTGGTTATGGCTGCAGGCCTTTCCGTCAGCTGCGGACCTACCGAGCCTGATCCGGATCCGACACCAGCGACAGTAGCCGTTACCGGAGTATCCCTTGACAAGACCTCGCTCGACCTGCTTGAGGGTGGCACGGAGACGCTTACTGCAACCGTCTCTCCTGACAATGCGACCAACAAGAAAGTCAGCTGGAAGTCCTCCGACACTGCGGTGGCCACGGTGGACGACAACGGCAAGGTCACGGCAGTCAAGGCCGGATCCGCCACCATTACCGTCACGGCCGACGGCGGCAAGACTGCCACCTGCTCCGTGAAGGTCACCGAACAGGCGAAGATCGTGATTACCGGGAATACCGCAAAGGTCCCCGCCCGGGGTGGCACGGCAGAGTTCAAAATACAGTACAATACCTCCTACACCATCGAGATTGAGCAGTCGGCCCAGTCATGGCTCCACTTCGTGGAGACCAAAGCCATGCAGAGCGGCACGCTGATATTCAAGGTCGATGCAAACGAAGGCGAAGCACGTACCGGCAAGGCAACGGTGAAGGACAACGAGGGAAAAGTCGGGGCAATTACGTTGACGTTCGAGCAGGATCCGTTCATTGCCGTAACATCCATCCAAATCGCTCCTGAGACCGCCGAATTGGAGGTCGGGGAGACACTGGCTTTGAAGGCCACGGTGCTTCCGGACAATGCGACGGACAAGACGGTTATTTGGTCGAGCGACAACGAGGCGGTTGCGACTGTGTCAGAGGGCGGTCTCGTGACAACCCTGATGGAAGGAAAGGCCGTTATTACTGCCACTTCCGGAGAGAAGGGTGCAGCCTGCACAGTGACGGTAGCTCCTTCCGCCTATGAGAAGGAGCGCGCGGCACTGGAAGCGTTCTATTATGCCAATGACGGAGATAATTGGGAAAAGAATACCAACTGGTGCTCCGACAAGCCACTCAGCGAGTGGTATGGCATAACATTGACTCCAGACAAGAAGCACGTCCGAGGCATCAATCTGTATTACAACGAAGTCGACGGATTTATCCCTGAACAAATCGGGGATCTGTCCCGACTGGAAGAACTGGCTGTCTACAACTATATGTATTTAGCCAAAGTATCACATCCGCTTCCCGAGTCCATAGGCCGTTTGGAAAGATTAAGGGTCCTGGATCTCCAGAATTATTCTTTGAACGGAACACTTCCTGCGTCCCTGTTCGGCTTGAAAAACCTGGAGACGCTTCGGATATGCTATGCCGAGGATATGACTCCTATGCCCATCCCGAAAGAAATAGGGCAACTCACGGAACTGACAGAGCTTTGTTTAAGCGGTATGAACCTGACCGGGGGACTCATCCCGGAAATCGGAATGCTTACCAATCTTCAGCGCCTGGTCCTATTCTCCAACGAACTGACCGGCGGCATTCCGGAAACCTTCGGTAACCTCGTCAGTCTGGAGTGGCTGGATCTCTCTTGCAACGAACTCTCCGGGGAAATCCCGTCTTCATTCTACCTGCTTGATAATTTCTGGAAACTGTGGCCTGACCTTATCTGGGGCAATAAGTTTACACAGGATCAGATCCGGAAGGCAATGATTCCCGCGCCCAAATCGCCTCCCATCAAGATGCTCTCGGGAAAAACCATGGACTTGGCCGCAGAAATCGCCAGCAACCAGTACACGGTCCTGTTCAATACCGGTCCGGCTTCCGAAGGGTGGGATATCATCCCTGCCCTTGTCGAACTCTACAACGCCAATAAAGACAAGGGATTGGATATCATCACCTACTTCGACAACAACTCAAGCGATGCCGCAGATGTCGCCAAACGCGACAACGACTTCAAGGAGTTCCTGTCAGACTACAATGTTCCCTGGGATTCATTTACCAGGCATATGTACGAGAACGATCCCGCAGCACCCTTCTACACAGAAAGGGGGCACGGGCTCTATCCCTACGGCTCAATGGACGAAATTGTGGTCATCGGTCCTGAAGGAACAGTCCAATATGCGACCCTCCTGGACAGCCAGTGTCTGGCCAGGGAAAAACTGGAGCATTTTATGGATTATATCCGCGAAGTTTTTGATACGCCCGTCGTACGCTATGAGTCAAGCGATTATTCTGCTGACGGGACTGTGAAAGTGCTTCAAAAAGCCTCTGTTGGCCACGGTATCGATCTGGTCATCACTGGAGATGCCTTCTCGGACCGTCTCATCAAGGATGGGACTTTGGAAAGACTGGCACGGCAGGCGGCGGAAGACTATTTCTCCCAGGAGCCATTCAAGTCTTTCCGTAACCGGTTCAACATATATCTGGTCAACGCCGTATCCAAGAATGAAGAGTACTTCCACGGCGGGTCCACGGCCTATTCGGGTGCCTTCTGGGGACCGACGTTCGTGGGCGGAGATGACGAAAAAGCGATCTCCTATGCAACCAAGGCACTGGATGATGTCCGAATGGACGACGCAGTGATTCTGGTGCTGATGAACAGCGGACTCGGAGGGGGCACGGCCTATCTTTATAAATCGGCCGGATCCCACTACGCCGGTGGAGTTTCCGTAACCTATGTGCCCTACCGTGATCCTAAAGTAAATGACGGAATCTCACGCAAGGCGGAAGTGGTGATCCACGAGGCGGGTGGACACGGATTCGGGCGGCTCGCCGACGAATACGAAGTCCGCGCCTACGGGAGAATCAGCGACGAAGAGATCTCTTACCTGAAAGAAATGCATAAGATAAACTGGTTCGTCAACGTCGATGTCACTCCTGATCCACAAAGCATTTTGTGGAGCCGCTACATAGGCGACAGACGTTTTGCCGACGAAGAGATCGGTGTTTATCAAGGAGGATTCACCTACTTCTCCGACGTATGGCGACCGACCAGGACGAGTGTGATGAACAGCAACTACGGCAACCAGAACAACTTCTTCAACGCTCCGTCCCGAGCCCAGATCTACACTCGCATAATGAAGCTTTCCGAAGGTCAGGACTGGCAGTTCGACTACGAAGAGTTTGTCAAGTGGGATCAGGCCCATCCGACAAAAATGTCCGCGTCACCCGCTACTAAGGCCGGCATCGTGGAGACTGATGACGCAGAGAATAATGAATGCCATCCTCCCGTCATCGTGAACAAGACATGGAAGCAGGTGATCCGCAGATAAGTGGATTTTGCAAAATAATCACTATCTTTGCAACGTATTTCAAAACAGAAAGAAAGTTATGAATCTTCGTGACATCAAGAAAGACATCGAGTATGTGATCGGTGCGTTCGTGGACGACTGCGCCCTGTTCCTCTCCGTCCATCCGGGCAAGAATGCCGACGAGGTCGCCGACCTCATCGACGGTGCCGTGGACCTGTACAACGAGCTCCGCGACAAGCTGGGCAAGCCCGAGGGCAGCAAGCGCGCCTACTATGACGGCATCCGCAAGGAGCTTCTTGAGAAGACCGACGGCCTTTACGACAAGCTCAGCGAAGCGGTCAAGAAGGGTCTCGGCGAGTAAGCCGCACCATCGACATAAAAGGTGTCCGAAGCCAGCGCTCCGGACACCTTTCTTGTATGCGGGCCGCCGCTAGAACGACCACTTGTACCCGACGCCGGCGGAAACCAGGTTGCCCTGGTACCAGTCGATGGACTTGAGGACGAGACCGTTCTTCTCCCAGCTGGAGGAGCCTTCCCGGTTCGTGTCTATCTCCTTGTCCTTGTAGCGGTCGCCGAGGAGGTAGAAGTCCAGTTCGTGGTGCTTGTTGAACTTCACCGTCACGCCCAGCTGGAGCCTCAGACGGTTCACATAAGCGTGTGTATAGCCCAGGAATGCCTCGTTCGTGTACCTGTCCTTGTTCTTTTCGGCCGAAGCGTTGTAGGTGCCGGAATACGCCGCGTCGTTGAGCGTATTCCGAACCTCAAAGGCGGCAAAGGGGATGACCTTCTCCCAGCCGCGGTACTTCACGCTCACCTTGTGTTTGAGGGCCAGGGCATTGCGCGGTGCCTGGAAGGCGTTGAAATCGTCCGGCCGGTGCGTCAAACGGAGGGTTTCCTTGACGCCGAACTGCCACCAGGGCGTTTTCCAGGTGCCGGTGAGGAAGAAGTTCCCCCGGTGCCGGACGCTCCAGGTATTGGACAGGAGGTCCTCGTCGTACTTGTAGCGGTTGATCAGCTCGTACTCGGCTCCCACTTTCAGGAACGGGAGGACTTTGTATTCCAGGCCGACGCCGGTGTAAAACCGCAGGATGTCTTCCCCATTGGAGTAATAGCGCGCCTCTTCGTGGGCGAGGATGTGCAGGCCGTTCGCGACTTTCTCATCGGCCTCCACGGAGACACGGGCGCCAAAGGAAGTGCCTTCGTCGTACATGGTTTGTGCCAGGGCGCCGAAAGGGACCAGCGCCAGAAGGGTAATCAGAATCTTTTTCATTGTTCTACGAAGTCTTTGGCGCGGGTGAGCTGGTCGATGGAACCGGTCTGACCCTTGTCCAGGGTGTAGAAAATCTTGATGAAGGCCGCATCGCGGAGGAAATCGACATGGCCTACCTCCAGGTTGTCCACCTTGACGCCGACGCGCTTCTCCAGGTCGGCGATGAGTTCGGAGCGCTTCTCCGGAACGATCAGGTCGATGCGGTCATACAGGATGAGTTTCGTGGAGGTGTGCTTGAGTAGCTTCTCGTTCTCCAGCACCCAGATCAGGGCCACGACCAGGGCGTTCGAAAGGACGGTAACCAGCAGCGCACCCCAGTTCAGCGCGTAGTGCGGGTCCGGTCCGGCCGCGCCTACGACATGGTACAGCGGCGCCAGGCCGTTCATGGCGGCGAGGGCGATGATGACGAACAGGTAGGTCATCTCCCGGATGGGCACGGTCTCCGTCCGGTACCGGATGATCCCGAAGATGGCGAACAGGCCCAGGGTGAGTCCTACGCCCACTTCCACATTGCCCATGATATACAGGAGCATGAGCATGGCGGTGGAGAACACCATGAAGGTGAAATAATAGTCGCGGCGTCGGCTCTTGCGGTAGTAGAACAGGCCCACGATGACCCAGCACACGAGCAGGTTCAGGAAAAAGCGGACGGCGAGCTCGGTGAGGCTCTGCGACGTGGTCATCATCGCGTCCGTGATGGTCTGGACGTCCAGGAAGTTGTCGTCGGCGAGGTTGAACTCGTCCAGGTCTTGCATCGATATCATGCTACGGTGATTTTATGGTGGATGGTTTTTTCTATCTGGCGCACCTTCACCTTGAACCGGTTGGACTTGGCCGACGGGTCCGTCAGGGTTACGGCAACACAGTATTTGCTGATCCGGGCAGGTTTCACCCGGTGGTCGAGGAGGATGCCCTTCATCTGCGAGGCGGCATGGCCGTCCTGCTTGAGTTCGATGATGACGGCATCGAGGAGCGATGTCTCAAATCCTGTGCGGAAGTTCTTGAAACAAAGGCGAGTGTCGATGGTGACCCGCTCGGTCCGGGCCGGATTCACCAGCGTAATCCGTTTGAACAGGGTCTCGAGCGTCGGCTGGAGTTCCGCCGCCTGGAAGTCCGAATGGCCCGCGAGATACCGGCAGGCGGCTTCGTCGCTCCGGAAATCCGGCAGTTCCCCGATCGGGATTTCCGTCCGTTTTTTCTTCGTCCGTCCCCGGTTGTTCTTCCGCTTGATCTCCAGGAAGGCATCGCCGGAATTGACATAGGCGCGGGTGCGCACCTTCTGCCTGCGGAGCCGCTTGTTGTGGTGGTCGGAGAACATCCGGAGCCCCTCGGTGTCGAAATACACGGAGTCGTAGGGGCTGATCCGGGCGCCGTCGGCGACGAGGACCCGGTAGCCGGCGGCGGCTGCATCGGCGAGGATGCCGAGGAGCGTCTTCTCGTCCGTCAGGTATTTCGAGTCGATCCGGTTCATCAGCTTCACCGACGCCATCTCATCGAGCGTGATGGGCGCGAGCGCCTGCAGCGGTTCCACAAACGATATGTGCGCTTCCTCAGGCATCTTCGGTGAGGTATTCGAATACTTTGATGGACACGAGTTTCCCCTTGGGGTCGTAGTTGTACTGGGTCTTCTTGCGCCCGAACTCGTTGTACTCGTATTTCCGGACAGTCTCCAGCTTGTTCCGCTCGTTGTACAGGTATTCCTTGGTGCATTTCCCGTCGGTCCCGTACTCGTAGCGCTTGCGCCACTTCTGGCCGTAGGAGTTGTATTCGATCTCCTCGATCTTCTTGCCCGCGGCGTCGAAGGTCGTGATATGGTCCAGCGCCTTGGCGCCGCTCTTGGGGTCGGTCTTCCACTCCTTGATTACCAGGTTCTTCTTGTTGATCTTCGGGGCGGCCGTATTCTGGGCCCAGGCCGGGGCGGACAGCGCCAGGGAGAGGGCGATAAGGGTGAGTATCCGTTTCATAGTAAATGTAAATCTTACAAAGATACACATTATTTCCATTCCTACCAGCCCCAGCCCGGCCGTCCTCCGCCTCCGCCCATGCCGCTCCCGCCGGTGTACGTGCTGAGGGTGCATCCGCTGCCGCCGGAAACCGAGACGCCGGTCGTGAACAAGCCGTCAAAGAAGGAGGTCCCGCCATCGACCGTCACACCGTATTTGACGGATTCCAGGCCCGGGCCGGAGACGATGAGGCTGAGGTTGCCGGTGGAAGAGGTTTTGAAGGCGCCGAGGACCTTGCCGTCGCCGTCATAAAGCGCATAGGCGGTATTGGCCTTGACCGTTCCGGCGGACCAGCAGTTCTGGCCGATGGAGGCGCCGCTTTCCATCCCGCCCACAGCGATGATCGTCCCGCCGGTGATGTAGAGCTTCTTCTGCGCCTCTGAGTTTGCGTCGATGGCGAGTTCCGCCCCGCCGCTCCCGAGGGCATAGACGATGCCGCCCTTGATGTAGAGGTTGCCGTTCGCGTCCAGGCCGTCGTTGCCGGTGGACTGGGCATAGACCGCCCCGCCCTCGATGGTGAGGTCGCCGGCCGCATTGATGGCGTCGTCGCTGGAATAGGCATAGACCTCGCCGCCGGTGATGCTGATGATGCCCTTGGCTTCGATGGCTTCGTGTTTGGCGCTCTTCACGGTCAATTTACCGCCGGTGACATAGAGGTTGCCGTCGAACTTGACGCCCTTTGACGCCACGGAATTGTCGGAGGAGCCGGAAGACTGTCCGGGCCGGCCGCCCCAGCCACCCATGCCGCCGGAGGAGCTGGTGCCGTAATTGGCACCGGTGACATTGACCGTGACGGTGCCGCCGTTGAAGTAGGCCACGTTGTCTCCGCTGACGCCCTTGGCGCCGGTGCCGGTGCTGGTAATGGAAAGGATGCCGTCGTCCATGACGAAACGCAGGTCGGCCTTGATGCCGGCGACGCCGGTCAGTTCCCCGTCGACCTCACCGGCCGAACCGGTGGTCTGGATGGTGGTCACGCCGCCGCCGAAATAGACCAGCGTATCGGAAGAGAAGCCTTTTTTGCCTGTGCCGGAGACATTTACGTCGATGGTTCCGTCGCTGACGATGATGGCTTCCTTGCCCCGGACGCCGTGACCGGCGCTGGAGGATACGTTGATGACCGGGGCGTCCATGAAGCGGACATAGTCGTCGGACGTGATGCCGGCCTTGCCTTTCGCGGTGACCGTCAGGGTGCCGTCGCCGCTGAAGACCAGCTGGCCTTCGGAGAAGAAAGCTGCTTTTTCGTCTTCGTCGTCGGGCGTTTCCGTGTAGGACGCTCCGTCGGCCAGGGTGTTCGTTCCTTTCACGACCACGTAGGTACGCTTGTGGCTCTGGTTGTTGATGGCGGCGCCCTTCGTATTGGTAAGGGAGACTCCGTTCAGGAGGATCTGCTGCTTCCGGGTGCTGTACAGTTTGAAATACCCGTTGGAAGAGGATCCGGAGAGTTCGTAAATGACGGCCTCGGAGCCGTTGTTCGTAATGGTAACGCCGGCTCCGTCGATGCTGACGGCGAAGCTGTCTGTCGTTCCCGAAACGCTGGCGGAACTGCCGGCGTAGGTTACTTTGACGGTGCGGTCAAAGGAGGCGTTCTTCACGTTGTCATCGTCATTGTCGGTGATGATATCCTGGCCCGCCGAATCATCGGCGGTCGTTACCGTGGAGGCGGAATCTTCGTTGTCGGGGAGAAGGTTGCCGATCATATCCTTGGCGCAGGCCTGCAGGGACAGGACTACGAGGAGGGGGAGTAAGCGCTGTTTCATGATTTCTTCGGTTTTAGTTACACTACGATAATGCATGCATGCCCTGGCAAAGGTATCAAGAATCCCTCCTTTCAGGGATTTTTTCAGTGAACGGCCCGATTCTTTCAGCGAACGGGATGTTGCTCTTGGAAATGTTTCGTATTTTTGCCGTGGTATGAATCGGATGGACGCGGAAAAGAAACAGGAGGTTGTCATCTACGGCATCCTTTGGTTGGTCGTTTTCCTGTTGGTGCCGGCCGCGATGCTTCTCAATGGGCATTCCAACGGCCTTGCGTTCCGGCTCTCGGACGTGTTCCGCATCTGGCTGAATATCCTGCCGTTCCTCATCCTGTTTCTCTTGCATGACCTGGTGGCGGCGCCGCTTTGGGTGGATCAGGGAAAGGCGGGTGCCTATATCGCCGTGACAGTCGTGCTGCTTTTCATGTTCGGAGGGTATGTCTGGACGAGCCGTCGGGAGCCTGAGTCTCGTCATCCCCATGGGCCGCCACCCGTGGAAAGGATGGAGGAGAACCGTCCTCCGAGGGATCTGGCCGGAGAAGGGAAGCCGCCACGGCCGGATAGGAAGCGTCCGCCCCGGAATGGGGACTTGCCCCTGACGCCCGAGGTGATGAAGTTCCTGCTGGGGTTGCTCATGCTGGGAGTGAACCTGGGCGTGAAGTATTATCTGAAGTCCCAGCGGGGCGAACGGCGGATGCAGGAGCTCAAGGCGGAAAACCTGGAACGGCAGTTGGAAGCACTGCGTTACCAGATCAATCCGCACTTCTTCATGAACACCCTCAACAATATCCATGCACTTGTGGACGTGGACCCGGAGCAGGCGAAGATCAGTATCGAAGAGTTTTCGAAGCTGATGCGGTTCATCCTGTACGAAGGGGACCGGCCTACGATTCCGCTTTCCAAAGAACTTGAGTTCCTGCGCAACTATGTGTCGCTCATGAAAATACGGTATTCCGACTCGGTCCGGATAGACCTTTCCCTCCCGGACAGGACCGACGGGGCCGAAATCCCGCCCCTCGTGCTGGCCTCTTTCGTGGAGAACGCCTTCAAGCACGGCATCAGTTATGAGAAGCCGTCCTTCGTGCGGGTGTCCGTCTCGCTGGAAGACGGGCGGATTGCTTTCAAGTGCGTAAACAGCCGGCAAAGTGCGGAGCAGGTCCGGAACCATGGGGTGGGGCTTTCCAACATCCGCGGGCGTCTGGATATCCTGTATGGGAGCCGATACACCCTGTACATGGACGAGAACGAGGAAGTGTATGAGATTCTGCTGCTGTTGCCGATGGAGGCGGCCCGTTCATGATCCGGGTGGCGATTGTGGATGACGAACCCCTGGCGCTCAGGCAGATGGAGTCGTATGTGTCGCGGATTCCGTTCCTGGAACTCGTGGCTTCCTGCCCTTCGGCCACGGCCGCCCGGCCTTATGTGGAGCAGGTGGATGTCCTCTATGTGGATATCAACATGCCCGATCTTTCCGGAATGGATTTTGTCCGTTCGCTGGAGAACCCGCCGCTGGTGGTTTTCACGACGGCCTATTCGGAATACGCTTTGGAAGGGTTTCGCGTCCATGCCGTGGATTATCTGCTCAAACCGTTCAGCTTTGCCGAGTTCGAGGCATCGGCGCTTCGGATCCGCGACATCATCGAGCATGTTCGTCCGGCAGCGGCTCAGCCGAAGGCGCTGACATTTAAAATGGACTACAAGACCGTCCTGGTGGAGCCGGACCGGATCCGCTATGCGGAAAGCATGAGCGAGTACCTGAAGATTTGGCTGATGGATACGGACATACCGCTCGTGGTCCTGTACAGCCTGAAGCGTCTCGCCGGGCAGCTCCCGGCCGACCGCTTCCAGCGCATCCACCGTTCCTACCTTGTGAACCTGTCCCAGGTGAGGGAATTCTCCCGCACTTCCGTTGTCCTGGAAGGCGGTATCACGCTTCCGGTAAGCGATCTTTACCGTCGGGCCTTGCGTGAGGCGTTGAGCCGATAGACTAGGGAACCAGATACCGGTCGCCGGTGTCGCGGGCCACGGCATCCCAGAAGGTCTGGGTCCAGGTCCCGGGCTGGTCATTGTACTTGACGATGAGTTCGCGGGCGAGACGGGACCAACGGGACATCATGCGCCGGGTATAATCGTCGGTCCTTCCGTTGAGGTAGGCGGTACGCTCGGCGGGCTTCATGGCGGCAACTTCCTTTTCAACGGTAGATTGCTCCGAGAGGAAAGCGGTTTCCAGCTCTTCCCGGGCGGCAACGACGTCGCCGATCATGGCCCCGTAGCGGGGATACACCATGTTGGAAACCCAGTTGCACAGCCAGTAGGCGCCCTCCTCGTTAAAAATCCCGTCCCGGTTATGCTCCGCGGCGAAGGCCGCCGGAATCTCGGTGGTTCCGCAGTAAACCGGCACATAGGCCACCATGCCCGGATCGTCCAGGTTGAACCAGGTTACCCCGCCCACGGCATCCGGCAGCCAGGAACGGAGCTGCGCCACGGCGGCGAACCCTGCCTGCTGCGTGGAAATGGGCCGTTCCCGGAAATACTGTTTTCCGTTCGACGTGAAAGACTTGGCCCGGGGGCGGATCGGAGAAGCCCAGGGACCGGCGCTCACGTCGGCGGTCATGTCCAGCGGTGTGTTTTCATAGTGGTCGCGCATATCGGCCATCACGTTCTGCAGGGTGAGGGGCTTGTCGGGCACGATCCAGAGGGGAAGTTCGTCGCACTCGTCGAACCGGCCTTCCAGGAAAGGCAGGAAGCTGTCCATGTAAGCCGTGTCCGTATGGTGGCGGAAAACGCTCCATACACGCGGCTCGCACAGGCGCATGTTCACGAATTCCAGCGGGCAGTAGGCCTCGCGGAAGCTGAAATCGGCATCCGGACCGTCGTAATAGCCCATCTCGCGGGCAAAGGAGATGACATCCTTGGAATACAGGCAGTTCTCCGGGTCGTTCAGGGGGAACTTCCGGATCCGGCTGTGATTCGCATGGGCGCAGATGGCGTTGTCCGGAATCCGGCGGGCCACCCAGACGGCGCCCTTCCGGCCAGGTCCCTTGCCGATGACTTCCATGATCCACGCTTCCGTCGGATCGCAGACGGTAAAGGTCTCCCCGGGATCCCGATAGCCGTAGGTGTCCATCAGCTTGCCCATCGTGAGGATGGCTTCCCGTGCAGTCTTGCAGCGCTGCAGGGCCAGCTGCATCACGTTGTCGTATCCCAGGATCCCTTCCGGATCGATGAGTTCCTTCCGGCCGTAGAAAGTGGTTTCGTAGATGCACAACTGGTGTTCATTCATGTAGTTCACCACGTTGTATGTCTGTGGGGGCTGATCTACGTAACCCCGGATTTCCCCGGGATGCCAGAAGTCCCGGATGGCGATCTTCTCGCCCGGGGCGTGTTTCCCGCCGAGCGAATGCGTGAGCCATCCGCTGTATCCGAACGTGTCGCAATTGTAACTGCACATCACCGACCCGTCGGCGCTGGCCTTCCGTCCGACGATGATGTTCGTGCAGGCCTGGCTTCGCTGTCCCGGGAACAGGGCCAGGGCGACCAGCGTGGCGGCCAGCAGTCTGCGCATCATTTTCCGGCCAGGTGCTTTTCCCACGCCCAGGCGGCGGCGAGGGTTTCCTCGACGGTGCGGGTGGCTTTCCAGCCCATTTCGGTGTTCGCGAGGGTCGGGTCGGCCCAGATGGCGGTGACGTCGCCGGCGCGGCGCGGGGCGAACTTGTGCGGAACGGGCACGCCGTTCACTTTCTCGAAGGCAGTGACCAGCTCCAGGACGGAAACGGGTCGTCCGGTGCCGATGTTGAAGACCTCGCACTCCTCCTTCATCTTCCCTTCGATCATGCGGGTGACCGCGAAGACATGGGCCTTCGCCAGGTCCACGATGTCGATATAGTCGCGGAGGCAGGTTCCGTCCGGCGTGGGATAGTCGTTTCCGAAGATGCTGAGGCACTCGCGCTTGCCGATGGCGGTCTGGGTGATGTACGGCACGAGGTTGTTGGGAACGCCGCGGGGGAGTTCGCCGATGAGGGCGCTGGGATGGGCGCCGATGGGGTTGAAGTACCGGAGAAGGATGCCCTTGATGATGCCGCCGGACGCTTTCACCGTGTCGCGGAGGATGTCCTCGCACATGGTCTTGGTGTTGCCGTAGGGGGACGTGGCGGGCTTTCGCGGTGTCTTTTCCGTCACGGGAACCACGCCGGGCTCGCCATAAACGGTGGCCGAGGAGGAAAACAGCACGTTGCAGCCGCCCTTTTCCTGCGCGGCCTCCAGCACGTTGAGGAAGCTGGTCAGGTTGTTCCGGTAATACATGAGCGGCTTCGCGACGGACTCGCCCACGGCCTTGAAGGCGGCGAAGTGGATGACCGCGTCGATCGGATAGTCGGCAAAGATCTTCTTCACGGCCGCCAGGTCGCAGAAATCCATCTCCACCAGCGGAATGTCTTCCCGCCCGGTAATCTTTTTCACCCCCTCGAAGCAGGTGCGGTCGCAGTTGGAGAAATTGTCGGCGACCACCACGTCGTAGCCCGCCTCGATGAGTTCCACGGTCACGTGGCTTCCGATGAAGCCGGCCCCGCCGGATACAAGCACAGTCTTTTTCATTTTCACTCGGTTTAAGCGATGCAAAGGTACGAATTTTATCGGTATCTTTGCAGTATGCGAATCAAGGTATCGGGTGCCTGCTGCACCCTCGTGGCCTGCCTGACGATGCAGGCGCAGACAACATTTCAGCAGAAAGTGGACCGGGCCGTGGGGCAGGAGCCGCTGAGGAGTGCCGTCGTGGGCGTGATGGTGCAGGACATGCAGGGGAATGTCGTGGCGGAAAGGGAGGCGCAGCGGCGGATGGTGTCGGCTTCGAACATGAAGCTGGTCACGGCGGGAACGGCCCTGCACGCCCTCGGGGCGGACTTCCGTTTCGAGACCGGCATCGGTTACACCGGTGAGGTCGATGCGGACGGTACCTTGCACGGCGATGTCTATCTCGTGGGCGGAGGAGACCCTACCATCGGTGTCGTGGACACGATGGCCGTGAAACCCGACGCCCTGTTCTGGCGGTGGAAATCCATCCTCAAGCAGGAGGGCATCAGCCGGATCGATGGCCGCATCATCGGCGACGGAAGGCAGTATGAAGGCCATCTGGAAAACACGACCTGGGGTTACGACGACACCGGGACCTATTACGGCGCAGGGACAAGTGCTCTGAGCTTCTATGAGAACGCCATCGATTACAGCGTTTCGGCCGCCCTGGAAGACGAACCCGTGAAAGTGGTCCAGCGCTATCCCGACACGCCCTGGATGCATTTCACGAACCGTTCGGTGACCGGGCCCAAGGGTACCGGCAACAGCCTGTACCTGTACACCACGGACCTGGCCCCTTATGCGGAACTCCGCGGAACTTTCGCCGTGGACCGCAAGCCCAAGATCGAGCATTTCGCGAACAAATACGGCGCCCTCACCTGCGCCTACTACTTCTGGCAGAACCTCCGGAGCACCGGCTGGGAAGTTTCCGGCGGCTATGCCGACATCGACCGGGACGGCTATGTCCGTGGGAGTGATTTCGTGCCCATGGAAAAGGCCGGAAGTCCCAAGGTGATCGGCACTTCCCTTTCTCCGACCCTGTCCCGGATCACCCGCCGGACCCTCGTGGAAAGCGATAATTTCTACGCCGAGGCGATATTCCGCCAGATGGGCGAGAAGGCGTGCGGGATCGCAGTCTATGACAGTTGCCGGGTCGCGGCGCGCGAAGTCCTGGAAGACCTGTTCGCCCAGGCCGGGATCCCCGCCGCCACGGCGGACGGACTCTACCAGGAAGACGGCTCCGGCCTTTCCCGCAAGAACCTCCTTTCTCCAGCCTGCATGACCGCCTGTCTCCGCGCGATGGCCGGCTCCAAGACCTTCGACGCCTTCCTCACGAGCCTGCCGCAGCCCGGCGAGGGCACGCTGGCGTCCGTCCTTCCGAAACTGCCCGCCGACCAGAAAGCCCGGCTCCGCTTCAAGAGCGGCTCCATGGACGGTGTCCTCTGCTATTCCGGCTATGTGCTGGATCCGGAAGGCCGTCCCACCCATGTCTTCTCCCTGATGGTCAACGGTGCCGCCGTCAAGACCAGCGTCCTGCGCGACCTCCTCGGCGGCCTCATCGAGTCCCTGTTATAACCCGTTTCCTATGAGACATCTAGTCCTTCTTGCGCTGCTTGGCCTGACCACGGCGCTGCAGGCCCAGCCTGAAATCACCCTCGAAGACATTTACGCCAAAGGCACGTTCCGGTCGCGGGGTGTCCCGCAGCCCACGTGGCTGGAGGACGGCCGCTCCTACTCCGCCTTCACGGCGGACGGACTGATCCGTGTGGACGCCGCCACGCTCGCGGAGACGGTCGTCGTCCCCGCATCGGCCTTCATCCCGGAAGGGACGGACCGTCCGCTCCGGATGGAGGGATACCAGTGGTCGGACGACCGCACCAAACTGCTCATCTACACGAATTCCCGCCGTGTCTGGCGCCGCAACACCCGGGGTGACTACTGGCTCCTGGACGTGGCGTCCGGAAAGCTCCGCCAGCTCGGAAAAGGCCTGGAACCCGCCCGGATGATGTACGGGAAACTGTCGCCCGCAGGGGACAAGTTCGGCTATGTCTATTTCAACGACCTCTATGTGGAGGACGTCGCGACCGGGGAGCGCCGGAGACTTACGTTCGACGGCGGAGACCGGTTCGTGAACGGCAATTTCGACTGGGTGTACGAAGAGGAGCTGAGCTGCTACGACGGCTGGCGCTGGAATCCGGCCGGAGACCGGATCGCCTATTGGCACTCGGACACGGAAGGGACGGGTACCTTCTTGATGATCGACAATATCGATTCGCTCTATTCCTTCACCATTCCGCTGCCTTATCCGAAGGCCGGGACCACGAATTCGGCCGTGCAGGTGGGTGTCGTGGACGTCAAGACCGCCGAGACGAAGTGGTTCCCGGTGCCGGGCGACCCGCGCGAGAACTATATCGCCCGGATGGAGTTCGTCCCCGGGACCGACGAGGTGATGATCCAGCAGCTGAACCGCCTCCAGAACACCAACACCGTGTATTACGGCAATGTCCGGACCCTCGCCCTGGAGCCCTTCTACGGCGACCATGACGACGCCTTCCTCAATGTCCATGACAACATCGTCTGGCTGGACGGCAACAAGTATTTCACCTGGACCAGCGAAAAGGACGGCTGGCGGCACCTGTATCGCGTAACCCGCGACGGCAAGAAGGAAACCCTCATCACCAGGGGCGAGTTCGATGTGATCGACGTCCTGGAGATCGACACGAAAGGCGGTTATGTCTATTACCTGGCCTCGCCGGATAGCGCCGTGGAGCAGTATCTGTACCGCAGCCGGCTGGACGGAAAGGGAAAAGCGGAGCGCGTGACGCCGACGGGTTTCCGGGGTACCTATTCCTACAACATCTCTCCGGGCGCGAAGTTCGCCCTGTGCTCCTACAGCAATTCCGCCACACCGCGGGTGTATGAGATGGTCACCCTTCCGGACCACAAGGTCGTCCGTACGCTGGAGACCAATGCCGCGCTCAAGGAGGTCTATGCCTCCTACGGCTTCCGGACCCGGGAATACTTCCAGGTGGATATCGGCGAGGCCGTCCTGGACGGCTGGATGATCAAGCCGCGGGACTTCGACCCGGCGGAAAAGTACCCCGTCATCTTCAACATCTACGGCGAACCGGCCTCCTCGACCGTTCAGGACAGCTGGTCGGGCGACTACTGGAACCAGCTCCTGGCGCAACAGGGGTACATCGTCATGAGCATCGACCCGCGGGGAACCAACAACCCCAAGGGCCGGGAGTGGCGTAAATGCATCTATGGGAAAGTGGGTATCCTGGCGATGCAGGACCACGCGAAAGCAGTCCGCCTCGCGGAGGAGATGTTCCCGTTCATGGACCCGGAGCGCATCGGCGTCTGGGGCTGGAGCGGCGGCGGATCCTCCACGGCGCACCTGATGTTCGAGTATCCGGATATCTACTCGGTGGGCATCGCCGTCGCGGGCGTATATTCCCAATACCTGTACGACTCCATCTACCAGGAGCGCTACATGGGCCTTCCTTCCACGAATCCGGACGGTTACCGGGAGGGATCCCCGATCACCCATGCCGCCGGCCTGCAGGGAGACCTGCTCCTGATCCATGGCACCGGGGATGACAACGTCCATTACCAGAGCTGCGAAATGCTGGTGAACGAACTCGTCAGGCAGGACAAGCAGTTCTCGATGATGGCCTATCCCATGCGCACCCACGGTATCAGCGAACGTGAGAACACGACGATGCACCTGTATCGGACCATGCTTCGCTTTTGGCTGGAACATTTGCCTTCTGGAGGACGAAAGTGACGGATTTTGAAATGAAATTGTTATCTTTGTGGATACACCAAAAACGAAGCGTATGGCAAGCAGTTCTGCAGGAAAGATAACCCAGGTGGTGGGGCCGGTCGTCGACGTGCATTTTGACCTGGAAGAGGGCGGGGAGCTCCCCCGCATCCATGAAGCGCTGGAAGTGAAAAGGGCGGACGGACGTTCCCTCGTCATCGAGGTGCAGCAGCACATCGGCGAGGACACGGTCCGGTGCGTCGCGATGGATTCCACCGACGGACTGAGCCGCGGGATGGAAGCCCTGCCTACGGGTGCCCCGATCGCGATGCCGATAGGTGCGCAGATCCGCGGCCGCGTGATGAACGTCGTGGGCGAGACCATCGACGGCATGGGTCCCCTTTCCCGGGAGGATGCGCTCCCGATCCACCGCGAACCGCCTAAGTTCGAGGATCTTACGACTTCGCAGGAGGTCCTTTTCACCGGCATCAAGGTCATCGACCTGCTGGAGCCGTACCTCAAGGGCGGCAAGATCGGCCTGTTCGGCGGTGCCGGCGTGGGCAAGACCGTCCTCATCAAGGAACTGATCAACAATATCGCGAAGGCCCATAACGGCTTCTCCATCTTTGCCGGCGTGGGCGAGCGTACCCGCGAGGGCAACGACCTTCTCCGGGAAATGATCGAATCCCACGTCATCCGCTACGGCGAGGCGTTTGAAAAGGCGATGGAGGAAGGGAAGTGGGACCTTTCCCTCGTGGACCGGGAAGAACTCAAGAAATCCCAGGTGTCCATGGTCTTCGGCCAGATGAACGAACCCCCGGGTGCCCGTTCCAGCGTGGCCCTGAGCGGCCTCACCCTGGCGGAATCCTTCCGCGACAGCGATACGGGCGAGGGCCCGCGGGACATCCTCTTCTTCATTGACAACATCTTCCGTTTCACCCAGGCGGGATCGGAGGTGTCGGCCCTGCTCGGCCGGATGCCGTCCGCCGTGGGATACCAGCCTACCCTCGCCACGGAAATGGGACAGATGCAGGAGCGGATCACCTCCACGAAGAACGGTTCAATTACCTCTGTCCAAGCTGTTTACGTCCCTGCTGACGACCTTACGGACCCGGCTCCGGCGACGACCTTCTCACACCTGGACGCCACGACGGTCCTGAGCCGCAAGATCACGGCCCTCGGCATCTACCCGGCCGTGGACCCGCTGGAATCCACCTCCCGCATCCTGGATCCGAACATCGTGGGTCAGGCCCATTACGACACGGCCCAGCGGGTGAAGCAGATCCTCCAGCGCAACCAGGAACTCCAGGACATCATCGCCATCCTGGGCATGGACGAACTCTCGGACGAGGACAAGACCACCGTGAACCGCGCCCGCCGCGTGCAGCGTTTCCTGTCCCAGCCTTTCCATGTGGCCGAGCAGTTCACCGGCGTCCCGGGCGTGATGGTCTCCATCGAGGACACCATCAAGGGCTTCAACATGATCCTGAACGGGGAGGTGGACTACCTTCCGGAACAGGCCTTCCTGAACGTGGGCACGATCGAGGACGCGGTCGCGAAGGGTGAGAAACTGCTGGCGGCGGCGAAGGAATAATGGATATCAGACTGCATATCGTATCCCCGGAGGGGACGCTGGTGGAGACGGAAGTGTCGTCCGTGACGCTGCCGGGCACCCTGGCGCCGTTCGAGGTCCTGAAGGACCACGCCCCGCTGATCTCCTCCCTGGACCAGGGCGACATCGTGTATGTCGATGAGCGTGGCGAGCAGCGCCTTCCCATCGCTTCGGGATTCGTGGAAGTGCGTGACAATCAGGTGGAAGTTTGCGTGGAAGTATGAAGTGGTTGAGGTACATAGCCGTTTTGTTCCTGTCGATATTACCGGTTCCTTTGTCCGCAGAGGAGCTGGATATGGACGAATACCTGTATGGCCATGTCCTGGACTCCTATGAATGGCACATTACGACCGTCAACGATCACCCCGTAAGTATCCCGTTGCCTGTCATCGTCCATAGCAAGACTACAGGGTGGCATGTATTTTCTTCCCGTCATTTGGAAGAAGGCCCTTATGAGGGTTTCTACTTGGTTCACGACCCGGAAACCCACAAAGAAAGGATTATGGAACAGACGCCGGACGGTGATGTGCGTCCCCTGGATATCTCAATAACAAAGAACGTTGCGGGTCTGATGTTCAACAGTCTCGTGCTGGTGCTTCTGATCCTCATTGGAGCGCGTTGGTACAAGAAACACGATGCACGGGAAGAGGCTCCCGGTGGCTTTGCCGGACTCATCGAGATGCTTGTCTCCATGGTGGAAGACGATATCATCAAACCTTGCGTGGGACCCGATTACAAGCGGTATTCTCCTTATCTCCTTACGGCGTTCTTTTTCATCTTCGTGAACAACCTGCTGGGAATCGTCCCGTTCTTCCCGGGCGGGGCTAACATCACCGGTAACATTGCGGTCACCTTTGCCATGGCGATGTTTACATTCTTGGCCGTGAACCTGTTCGGAAACAAGCATTATTACAAAGACATTTTCTGGCCGGACGTCCCGATGTTCCTGAAGGTCATCCCCTTGATGCCCCTGATCGAAATCATCGGTGTGTTTACCAAACCTTTCTCCTTGATGGTCCGGCTTTTTGCCAACATACTGGCGGGACATATGATGATCCTGGGTGTCGTTGCGGTTGTTTTCCTGACGGCGGAACTCGGGGCAGCGATGAATTCGGGACTGACTGTCATCGCGGTTGTCTTCGGTGTTTTCATGGATATTTTGGAACTCCTGGTGGCGTTCCTGCAAGCATATATATTTACGATGCTCTCCAGCGTGTTTATCGGCCTCAGCCGACAGCATCCTGAGGAGGAAAAAGAATAAACCATTAAAACCATAGAATTATGCTACTCTCTACGATGATTCTTCAGGCTGTCGGCAGCGCTGCGCTCGGTAAGGCCGGAGCGGCCCTGGGAGCGGGTATCGCCGCTATCGCCGCCGCTTTCGGTATCGGTAACATCGGTAAGGCCGCTCTTGAAGCCGGTGCCCGCCAGCCGGAAAAGGCTGACCATTACCGGCTCACCGCCATCATCATCGGCGCGCTTGTGGAAGGTGCCTGCCTCTTCGCCATCCTTGTCTGCCTGATCGGCAAGTAGAACCATGTCACTCATTACGCCTGATTTCGGACTCCTGTTCTGGATGACGCTGATTTTCGGCATCGTCTTCTTCGTGCTTGCGAAATTCGGATTTCCCGTCATCACGGATATGGTCCGGAAACGGAAAGAACGGATAGACCAGTCCATCGCGGACGCCCGTGCCATTGAGGCGCGGATGGCGGCTTTGGCGGAGGAACAGCGGCAAATGCTCGACGAGGCCCGCAAGGAGCAGAGCGCCATCCTCAAGGAGGCGTCCGAAACCAAGGCGCGGATCCTCGCCGAGGCGAAGGAGCAGGCGCGCGCGGAGGCCGACAAGATCCTTGCCGACGCCCGCACGCAGATCGCGGCCGAAAAGGAATCTGCCCTCCGGGACGTCCGGAAGGAGGTCGCCCTGCTTTCCGTGTCCATCGCCGAGAAGATTCTCCGCAAGGACCTTTCCGTCGACGAGGCCCAGCGGGAGTACATTGACAAGATGGTCGACGAAACCACCCGAGCCGGCATCAACTGATGAATACGAGCATCGTCCGTCTTCGCTACGCGGAAGCCCTGACCAAGTATGTCCATGAGACCGGCCGGGGCGAGGCCGTCTGCGCCCAGGCGGAAAAGCTCGTCCGGGTCATCGGCGAGGTCCCGGACCTCTCCCGGATGGTGTCCGCGAAGGATGTCGTCTCGGATGCGGAGAAGATGAAACTGCTCCGTGCCGCCCTGGACGAGCCCATAGTACCGGACCTCGAACGCTTTATCCGCCTCATGATGGAAAACGGTCGGATCGACCTCCTGCCGCTTACGCTCCGGGATTTCGTGGACCAGTACCGCCGGAGCATCGGCATCCGGAAGGCGTCCCTGCGGGTCGCGGTTCCGCCGCCGGAAAGCCTCCTGGAACGGCTCAAGGCCCTGGTCCGGGAGCGGACCGGCTGCGAGGCGCAGATCGACGTTCAGGTGGATCCGACCCTGATCGGCGGCTTCGTCTTCGACATCGACGATGCGATGATCGACAAGAGCGTGTCCCGGCAGCTGGAGCTGATCCGGGAACAGTTCATCGAAAAAAACAGAAGAATCGTGTAAGTATGGCAAATGCGATAAAACCCAGCGAAATCTCCGAAGTGCTGCTGAGCCAGCTCCGGGAAATGAAAAGCGACCTCCAGTTCGAGGAGATCGGCAAGGTCTTGCAGGTGAGCGACGGTGTCGTCCGCATCTACGGACTGGACCATGCCGAGGCCGGCGAACTGCTGGACTGCGGCGACGGCGTGATGGCCGTCGTGATGAACCTGGAACCGGACAATGTGGGCGCCGTCCTCATGGGCCCGACGGACCTCCTGAAAGAAGGGGCCGTGGTCCGGCGCACCCGCCGCATCGCCTCCATCCCGGTGGGCGAGTCCATGGTGGGCCGCGTCGTGGACCCGCTGGGCAACCCCCTGGACGGCCTGGGTGCCATCGAAGGGGAGAAGGTCGATATGCCCCTGGAGCGCAAGGCCCCGGGCGTCATCTACCGCCAGCCGGTGAGCGAACCGCTGCAGACGGGCCTCAAGGCTATCGACGCCATGATTCCAATCGGCCGCGGCCAGCGTGAACTCATCATCGGCGACCGCCAGACGGGAAAGACCGCCATCGCCATCGACACCATCATCAACCAGCGGCAGAATTTCCTGGACGGGAAGCCCGTGTACTGCATCTATGTGGCTGTGGGCCAGAAGGGTTCCACGGTTGCGAGCATCGTCAAGACGCTTCGGGAGCACGGGGCGATGGACTACACGGTCGTCGTCGCCGCCACGGCTGCCGATCCGGCCGCCCTGCAGTATTATGCGCCTTTCGCCGGCGCCGCCATCGGCGAGTATTTCCGCGACACGGGGCGGCATGCTCTCGTCGTGTATGACGACCTGTCGAAGCAGGCAGTCGCTTACCGGGAGGTATCCCTGATCCTCCGGCGTCCTTCGGGGCGCGAGGCCTATCCGGGCGATATCTTCTACCTGCACTCCCGTCTGCTGGAGAGAGCGGCGAAAATCATTGACCAGCAGGAGGTTGCCGAGCAGATGAACGATCTTCCGGAGGTCCTTCGCGGGAAAGTCCGCGGCGGCGGTTCCCTGACCGCCCTTCCGATCATCGAGACGCAGGCCGGCGACGTATCGGCCTATATCCCGACCAACGTCATTTCCATCACCGACGGCCAGATTTACCTGGAGAGCGCCCTCTTCAACCAGGGCATCCGGCCGGCTATCAACGTGGGTATCAGCGTTTCCCGTGTGGGCGGCAGCGCCCAGGTGAAGTCCATGAAGAAGGTGGCCGGCACCCTCAAGATCGACCAGGCCCAGTACGCCGAACTGGAGGCCTTCTCCAAGTTCTCCTCCGACATGGACAAGGTCACGGAGATGGCCCTGGACAAAGGCCGGAAGAACAACCAGCTCCTCATCCAGCCGCAGTACAGCCCGATGCCCGTGGGCGAGCAGATCGCCGTCCTCTACTGCGGCACGAACGCCCTGATGCGGGACATCCCGATCACCCGCGTGCGCGAATTCCAGGAACTCTTCCTGGACCGGATCCGTGCCGCCCACAAAGACGATGTCCTCCTCCCGCTGGCCTCCGGCAAGATGACCGATGAAATCGGCGAAATCATCCGCACCGAAGCCGCCGCGATCGTCGCGGGTATGTAATCCTGACCGCCATGCCATCCCTGAAGGAAATCAAAGGCCGCATCGCCTCCGTCAAGAGCACGCTGAAGATCACTTCCGCGATGAAGCTCGTCGCCTCCGCCAAACTCCGCAAGGCCCAGCAGGCCATCGAAGGCATGCGCCCGTATGAACGGAAACTGCAGGAAATGCTGGCTCATTTGACCCGGCAGGCTGGTGGTTCCGGGGTGGTACTCTCCTCCGCGTCGCTTCGCGACCCAATACGGGCATATGCTCCGGAGAGCACCACCCCGGAACCTGAGCCCGAAGTTTCCAAGAAGGTCGCCATCGTCGCTTTCGCGTCCAATTCATCCTTATGCGGCGCCTTCAATGCCAATGCCGTGCGGCTGGCCCTGGAGACCATCCAGTCTTTCGGGGACGCGCAGGTGACGGTCTATAGCGTCGGCCGCAAGATGGCCGAGGCGATGAAAAAGGTGGGCCATCCTTCTCCAGCGGATTACCAGCATCTGGCCGACAAGCCGTCCTACACGGAGGCTGCCGTGCTGGCCGAGCAGCTGATGGAAGATTTCCGCGAAGGCCGTGTCGATCGGGTGGAACTCGTTTACAATCACTTTGTTTCCTCCGGAAAGCAGGTTCCCGTCCGGGAAACCTTCCTGCCTTCTACCGCTGTCATTTCGGGCGAAGCCGCCGGCGAAGTCGAAGAATCTGAAACCGATTACATCCTGGAACCCTCGGCCCGGGAGCTCCTCGAGGAACTTCTCCCCAAGTCCCAGAAACTCAAGTTCTACACCGCCCTTCTGGACAGCAACGCTTCCGAGCATGCCGCCCGCACCGTCGCGATGCAGACAGCCACCGACAACGGCGAAGACCTCCTGCAGGAGCTCACCCTCCAGTACAACAAATCCCGCCAGCAGAAGATCACGGCCGAAATCCTCGACCTCGCCGGCGGCAGCCAGGAATAGGAACCTTTACCGGAAAGAATACAATGCCGTCGGGTAGTTCCCGTCGAAGCAGGCCATGCACAGGTCCGTGCGGTGGCCGGCGCGGAGCAGGCCCGCTTCCGAAAGGAAGGCAAGGGAATCCGCGCCGATGAAGCGGCGGAGTGCCTCCACGTCCAGCCGGTTGGAAATCAGCTCCGATTCCGAGGAAATGTCGATGCCGTAGAAGCAGGGGTGCTTCAGGGGAGGCGAGGATATGCGCAGGTGAATGCGCCGGGCACCTGCGTCCCGGAGCATTTTCACAAGCTGCCGGGAGGTCGTGCCTCGGACGATGGAATCGTCGATGACCACAACATCTTTCCCCCTTACGACGCTTCTCACGGGCGTCAGCTTCAGGCGGACGCCGGCTTCCCGCATTTGCTGGGTGGGCTCGATGAAGGTCCGGCCCACGTAGAAATTCTTGATGACACCCATTTCCAGGGGGATGCCGCTCCTCTCGGAATAGCCGATGGCGGGGCTCAGGCCGGAGTCCGGGACGCCGAAGACCATGTCGGCATCCACGGGATTCTCCTCATAGAGGATCCGTCCGGATTCTTTCCGGAAGGCGTGGACATTGACCCCTTCGATGTCGCTGTCGGGACGGGCGAAATAGATGTATTCCATCGCGCAGAGGGCGTTGCGGCGGAATCGGGACCAGCGGCGGGTCCGGAGGCCCGAGGCATCGGCCGTAATCAGTTCGCCAGGCTCCACATCGCGGATATACTGTGCGCCGACAGCGTTGAGGGCGCAGGTCTCGCTGCTGAAGACAAAGCCGCTTCCCAGCCGGCCGATGGACAGCGGGCGGAAGCCGTGCTTGTCGCGGGCGGCATAGAGCCGGTCCGGGGTCAGGACCAGGTAGGAGAAAGCGCCCTCGATCCGGTTGAGGGCGAGCGAGAGGGTATCGCCGGAAAGGGGAGCCTTTCCGGAGGGCGGCATCTTCACCAGATGCCCCAGGATTTCGCTGTCGGAGGAGGAACTGAACAGGACTTCGCGACGGCCCATCGCCGCTTTCAACTCCTTGGCATTGACAATGTTTCCGTTATGCGCGATGGCGTAGTCGTCCCCGTGCTGACGGAAGGCGAACGGCTGGATGTTGTCCGCTTCCCGCCCGCCGGCCGTTCCGTACCGGACATGGCCGATGGCGCTGCGCCCCGGATGGCTTCCCGGGATGACCTGTGAGAAGACGCGGAACACGAGTCCCGGCCCCTTGTCCACGTGAATTCCCCCTTTCCCATCCGTATAGGCGATGCCGCAGCCCTCCTGGCCACGGTGTTGCAGGGCCGCCAGGCCGGTCATGACCACGTCGTAGGCGTTTTCCACCCCGATGGCCCCGAACACGCCGCATTCTTCGTGTAATGAACGGAAATCCATCTTTATAAGGTCTTTACGAAGTCCAGGAACAAGGGATGCGGCTGCAGGACCGTCGTGGCATATTCCGGATGGAACTGGGTACCGATGAACCAGCGGAGCGTCGGGATTTCCACGATTTCCACGAGGTCGTTCTCCGTATTGATGCCCGTGCAGCGCATGCCGGCGGCCTCAAAGTCCGCCCGGCAGGCATTGTTGAACTCGTACCGGTGACGGTGCCGTTCGGCGATATGGGCACAGCCGTAGATGTTCCGGACGCGACTTCCTTCGGAAAGGTCACAGCCGTAGGCTCCAAGCCGCATGGTCCCGCCCATCGCCGTGATTTTCTTCTGTTCCTCCATGAGGTCGATGACGTTGTGGGCGGTTTCCGGGTTCATCTCGGTACTGTCTGCATCGGCCCAGCCCAGCACGTCCCGGGCGAATTCGATGACCATCATCTGCATCCCGAGGCAGATGCCGAAGCAGGGGAGGTCGTGCTCCCGGGCGTACCGGACCGCGTCGATCTTCCCCTGGATACCCCGCCGGCCGAATCCCGGGCAGATGACGATGCCATCGACACTCGCCAAAGCATCCGGCGTGAAGGTTTCACTGTTGATAAAGCGGATTTCCACCTTCCGTCCGGCATGGACCCCGGCGATGTGGAGGCTCTCCCGGATGCTCTTGTAGGCGTCCTGGAGGTCGTATTTGCCCACGAGACCTACCGTGACACTGTCCGTCAGGGACTTCTCCTTCCGGACGAAGTCCTCCCAGACGGCGAGCGTCTGGACGTGTTCCGGCTCCTGCTTCAGGCCGAACTTTTCCAGGATGCGGGCGTCCAGCCCCTGCCGGTGCATGTTCAGCGGCACCTCGTAGATGCTGGACAGGTCCTCGCTTTGGATAACGCAGTCCCTCCCTACGTTGCAGAAGGCGGCCACCTTGTCCAGCAGCCCCCGTTCCAGGTGTTTCTCCGTCCTCAGGACCAGGATGTCCGGTTGGATGCCCATGCCTTGCAGTTCCTTGACGGAATGCTGCGTGGGCTTGGTCTTCAGTTCCCCGGCTGCCCGGAGGTAGGGGATGTAGGTCAGGTGGATGCTCAGGGTCCGTCCGGAGAGTTCCCAGCGGAGCTGCCTGATCGCCTCCATGAAAGGAGCGCTCTCGATGTCGCCGATGGTGCCGCCGATCTCGGTGATGATGAAGTCGAACTCCCCCTCGGATGCATTGGCCATGATCCGGCGCTTGATTTCGTCGGTGATGTGCGGGACCACCTGGATCGTCTTCCCGAGATAATCACCCCGACGCTCCTTGTCGATGACTGCCTGGTAGATCTTCCCGGTCGTCATCGAGTTCCGCCGGGTGGTCCGGATGCCGGTGAAGCGCTCGTAGTGCCCGAGGTCCAGGTCCGTCTCCATCCCGTCCTCCGTGACATAACACTCTCCGTGCTCATAAGGATTCAGCGTACCCGGGTCGATGTTGATGTACGGGTCGAATTTCTGGATGGTGACCCGGTAACCGGAACTCTGGAGCAACTTGCCGATACTGGAGGAGATAATCCCCTTTCCCAGGGAGGAAACGACGCCTCCGGTGACGAAAATGAAAAAAGTGCCCGACATCTCTTTTAGGATTTATCGGGACACAAATTTAAGATTTTTTTTAGAAAGGTCCGCTCAAGGCGGCTTAAAAATTACTCTTGCACGCGATCTTCTTCCGGAACGAGGGCGAGGGCGCGCTCGAAATCGGATTCATTGACCTTGACTTCGATGGCCTTCACATAGCCCAGGGAAGGATAGGAGGAGTCGGCGCCGAAGACGCCGGCAGGGATACCGTTGTCATTGAGCATAGCGGCCAGAATCTCGGCAGGCATGCGCTCGGAGAACTTGGCAACGGTCTTGAATCTTTGGGTGTCAGTCGTTTCCATAATTTCTGAATTTGTGTTCGACAGCACTGACTACCCGGACCAGGTCACGGGAGAGGCCTTCCGCCTCGAACCCGCCCAGGACCGGGGTAAGGGTCACCCTGTCCTCCCACATCCGGGCGGCCCGGTTGAGCGGGGATGACAGGTGGAAAGAGAGGACGCCGTCCCGGTCGTTTTCCAGGACATATCCACGGATTTTGAGGGCCTCCACGATCCCGTCCTTATAGTCGGCCGGGTCGCCGTTGACCAGGATCTTCCGCTTCTGGTAACCGAAGAAGGGATAGGCAAGGGACATCGCAGCGAAAGCGGCCAGGATCCACCAGACGGAGGTCCAGCCATGCTGGAAGGCGACGGCGATATCCTTGGACACCATGCCGGTTCCCATCAGGACCGCGAGGATGGCGGCGAGAAGCAGCGAAATCTGGATGAAGTATTTGAGGGCGCGGCGGAGGTAGGTCATTTCTCAAGGAGTTTACGGAGTCCACGGACGGCATTGATGCCGATGGTGTACAGATGGTTGTCCAGGGCGAAGCGCTGGAAGGCGGAAAGGGCGATCTGCTGCGGGGTGTAGAACTGCTGCACCTGCTCGAAATCCTCGCGGACGGTCACGCCCTGCGACTCGATCCGCTGCTTGCTGCGGCGGATGGCCTCGTTCAGCTGGTCGAGGGTCTTGATATCCTGGTATTCACGCTTTTTCATCTTCGTCGTCCTTGTTGAAAAAGAGTCCGACAAACAGCGGTACGAAGGTATTCCGGAACAGGACGTCCCGCTTCCGGATCAGGATCCAGAGGCCGATGCCCAACAGGGCGGCCGTCCCCAGGGCGGCCCAGGCATAGCTGCCGATGAGCTCCCCGACCAGGATGATGATGCCGAAGGACAGGACCAGCACGAAGTTCGTGGCCATTCCCAGGATGAGGATCATCCCCACGAGTTTGGACAGGGAGATAGAAAGGCCCTTCGCCGCGGAGAGTTTGATCTCGTCCAAACGAAGGTCCACATAGTCCTGGGCTTTTCGGGAAAGCTCCTCGGCCGGACGGGTGAAACCGCTCATTATGCTTTGCTCTGGTCGTCGGCCGGAGTCTCCTGGACGTCATCGACCGCCTCTTCGGCTGCCTTTTCGGCCTGTTTCAGGGCCTCTTCGAGACGGCTCAGCTGTTCCACCAACTTGGCGCGTGCTTCTTCCTTGATGACACCGGCCTTCTCCTTGAGGGTGTCCCCGAGGGTCTTGAGGGTTTCCTTGGCCTCGGCTGTCTTTTCATCGACCTTGGTTCCCAGGTTCTCGAGGTTGTCCTGGAGGTCTTCGTAACCGTTTTCAGCGGCCTTGCGGATGCGGGCGCGGGTCTTCCAGCCCTTGTCGGGAGCGTACAGCATGCCGATGGCGGTGCCGGCGGCAAGACCTAGGAGGATGGAGAGGAAAGATTTGCTTTTGGACATGGTGCGATGTGGTTTAAATCAGTTCGCGGATAATCTCGTCGGAAACGAAGAAATGGTCTTCGGGGATGCGATAGCGGTCTCCTTCGGCGACCAGGGCTCCGTTCCGTACGAGTGATCCGATGTCTTCCTTACTGCAATTTCCGTGCAGGAAATCCGCCGGGATGCCCTTGTCAGTCCGGAGGGCGAGCATGATGGTTTCCACGAGGATGTCTTCTGCGGACAGGGTTTCCCGGGTGGACTTCCATCCGCGGAGCTCCTTGCTGTTCCAGGAGCGCGTGTTTCCCTGGAAGGAATGCGCTCCAGGGCCGAATCCTGCGTACGGACGCCGGGCCCAGTAGCCGCCGTTGTGGACCGCTTCGAAGCCGGGTTTGGCGAAGTTGGAGATCTCGTAATGGCGGTAGCCGGCCTCTGCCAGTTTCTGACAGAGAATGTCATATTGGCGGCGGCAGAGAGTGTCGTCGGCTTCGGTGTACCGGCCGTCGGCGACCATGTCTGCGAGGGCGCTTTCGCCTTCGACCGTAAGCTGGTAACAGGAAATGTGCTCGGGACCCAGGGCGACGGCTTCATCGACCGTGGCGGCCCAGACCTCGTCCGGGAGGTGGCTGAGGCCGAAGATCAGGTCGATGCTGATGTTCCGGAAACCGGCTTCCCGGGCGATCCGGAAGGCTTTCCGGGCGCCGTCTGCATCGTGACGGCGGTTCATCCACTTCAGGAGGCCGTCGTTGAAGGACTGGATGCCGATGCTGATGCGGTTCACCCCGAGGGAGCGGAGGCTGTCGGCATAGCCGGGGCCGCGTTCCACGAGGTCCTCCGGGTTCACTTCCATCGTGAATTCCCGGTAGGGGCCGCCATGGCCGACCTCGTCCAGGGTGATGAGGATCCGGGACAAGACGGAAAGGGGCAGCACCGAAGGGGTGCCGCCGCCGAAATAAAGGGTCTTGGGACTGTCGCTGATTTCACGCGCACGCCGGCGGATCTCCGCACAGAGTTCATCGGCATACGGCTTGAAACATCCTTCGCGCTCAATCTCCGAGTAGAAGTCGCAGTACGTGCAGAAACGCTTGCAAAAGGGGACGTGGATGTAAATCATCTTACCGGAGCATCAGTTCCGCGCGGCCCACCTGCCCGTTGGCGGTGTAGGCATCCACGGTATAGATCCCCTTGACGAATTCGCCGACGTTTTTCACATAGATGCTCAGTTCCACTTCCTGGCCTTCGTAGTCCACCTCACGGGAGGCGGAAGTCGCGATGGCCTCGCCATTGATGGTGACGCTGGTGGAGGAACCGTTCTGGAGAATGTTGCCGTTCGGATCCTTCACGCGCACATAGACGCGGACCGGGCCCCGCTCGGCGATCTCGTTCTCCACGAGGGAAAGCGTAGCGACGAGGTAAGTGACGCGGCTGGAACGGTCGGTGACCTTGTCGGAGCCGTTGTAGGCGGACACATGCAGGCCGCGGGCCTTGATGACGGCCCCGGCGGCCACCTGTCCGGTGAGACTCTCCACCTGGCGGGTGAGGTTCTCATTGGCCTGGCGGCTCTCGGCGGCCTCCCGGCGTGCGGCGGCGGCATCGGCCGTGAGTTTCTTGTTCAGGGTGTTCAGGGAGTCGATCTGGACGATGTATCCCCGCATGATGGAGCGCAGGGTGCCCAGCTCCTTCTCATACTGGCGGATCTTGGCGCGGTTCGTCGCCTCGGTCTTGGAGAGCTTGTCGATGAGGAGGGCGACCTGCTCGCGGGACGTATCCAGCTGGCTGTTGATGTTCTCGTAATCGGAATTCAGGTTCTCGAAGTCGCTCTGCAGGTGCAGGAGCTGCTCGGTGAGTTCCGCCTTTTCGCCTTCCAGTTCGTGCACGAGGCCGCTTTTCTGGCTCCAGATCCAGGCCAGGGCTATGGCCAGGGCCGCAGCGGCGACGCCCAGGATGATGGTCGTCGTCCTCAGGCCGCTGTTGCGTTCTTTCTTCTCGCGCTCTTCGCGCTCGATTCTCTCGAGGGGGTCTTCAGTCATCGTTGTTTTCGTTTTAAATATCTGCAAATATATTTATATTTGTGAAAATTGTCAATAATCATACCATGGAAAACATCTTTGCGGCACGCGTAGAAGCCCTCCGTTCCCTCATGCGGGAGAGAGGCTGGGACGCAGTCATCCTTACGGGGAGCGATCCCCATGCCAGCGAGTATCCGGCCCGCCGGTGGAAACAGGTCGAGTGGGTGTCCGGATTCACCGGCGAGGCGGGGGACCTGTGCATCACCCTGGACCATGCCGGCCTGTGGACCGACACGCGGTATTTCATCCAGGCGGTGAAGCAGCTCGCCGGGACGGGAATCGAGCTGCACAAGATGCGTGTACCCGAGCAAATCCCTATTCCTCAGTGGCTTGCATCCCGTGGCTTTGCGGAACCCGTCATCGCCGTGGATGGCCTTTGCCAGACCGTGGGTGCCATGGAGACGCTCCGTCAGGCGTTCGATGTTCCCGTGTCCATCGTTTCGGTGCCTGACCTGCTGTCTCCGCTTTGGACGGACCGGCCCGCGATCCCATCGACCCCGATCATCACGCTAGGGGAGGACCTGACGGGCGAATCCCGGGATGCGAAGGTGCATTGGCTCCGGAAATGGATGATCATGCAGGGCGTGGACGCCTGTTTCCTGACGGCCCTGGACGAGATCGCCTGGCTCCTGAATGTCCGCGGATCGGACGTGGAATACAATCCGGTGGTGATTTCCTACCTGCTCGTGACGATGGACCGGGTGTACTGGTTCGTACGCAAGAACGCCTATGAGGTTCCCGACGAGGAGACGCAGGCGAGTTTCGACGAACTTGCCGCCGACGAAGTGACCATCTGCGACTACGAGGAGGCCGTCCTGGCCCTGTCCACCTACATCCATAATGAAGTGGACAGGATCTTCGTGGATCCGGGCACGCTGAACATCCATATCCGCGAAGCGCTGCGGGAAGGGGAGTACGAGGTCGTGGAAGGCCTTTCGCCGGTTCCGCTCCGGAAATCCGTGAAGAATCCGGTCGAGATCGAAGGCATGCGCGAGGCGCACCTGGAGGATGGCCTGGCCGTGGAGAAGTTCCTCTACTGGCTGGAAGGCCAGGCCGGGCAGGTGGACGAGTGGCAGGCGGCCTGTAAGCTGCAGTCCCTCCGGGCCGAGATTCCAGGCTACCGGGGAGACAGTTTCGAGACCATATCGGCCTACGGACCCGGAGCGGCCCTGCCGCACTACATCACCCCGCGCGAGGGCGCGCCCGTCCTGGAACCCCGCGGGCTGTACCTCTGCGACTCAGGCGGACAGTATCTCTTTGGGACGACGGACATTACCCGTACCGTGCCCATGGGCCCCTGCACCGCCCTGGAGAAGGAAGACTACACGCTCGTGATGAAGTGCCACATCGACCTGGCCATGGCGGTGTTCCCCAAGGGAACCTGCGGCTGCCATCTGGACATCCTCGCCCGCAATGCCCTCTGGCAGAGCAAGCGCAATTTCGGCCACGGTACCGGCCACGGCGTGGGCTTCTTCCTCAATGTCCATGAAGGACCGCAGGAATTCCGGCAGAACTTCAACGCGTACCCCTACGTTCCCGGCATCATCAACACCATCGAACCGGGCCTGTACCGGGAGGGCATGCACGGCGTGCGTCACGAGAACGTTGTCCTGGTGCGCGAAGACGGAACCAACGATTTTGGAACCTGGTACTCCTTCGAGACGTTGACATTGTGCCACTACGACACCTCGATCCTGGTCCGCGACCTGATGACCCGGGAGGAGATCGCCTGGCTCAACGCCTACAACGAGCACGTGTACCGCACCCTGAGCCCGCGCCTCCCTGCAGAAATCGCCGCCTGGCTGCGGGAGAAGACCCTGCCGATGTAATCCCTCCTGCGAGATACGCATCCGGCAGGCATCCGGCGGGCATCCGTCAGGAAATCCTTACTGGTTCAGCGCATCGGCACTCTTGATGTACTTGGCGAGTTCCTCGTCGGACAGGTGGTAGTCCTGCAGTTCGCCGGAGATGTACTGGTCATAGGCAGCCATGTCCACGAAACCGTGGCCGGAGAGGTTGAAGAGGATGGTCTTCTGCTCACCGGTCTCCTTGCACTTCAAGGCCTCCCGGATTGTGGCGGCGATGGCGTGGCAGCTTTCCGGAGCGGGGATGATGCCCTCGGTCTGGGCGAAGAGGATGCCGGCCTTGAAGGTTTCGGTCTGGTTCAGGTCGATGGCCTCCATGAAGCCGTCCTTCATGAGCTGGGACATGATGACACCGGCACCGTGGTAGCGGAGTCCGCCGGCATGGATGGTCGCAGGCTTGAAGGTATGGCCCAGCGTGTACATGGGCAGGAGCGGGGTCATGCCGGCCTCGTCGCCGAAGTCATACTCAAACTTGCCGCGGGTCAGCTTGGGGCAGCTGGCCGGTTCGGCGGCGATGAAGCGGGTCTTCTTGCCGTCCTGGATGTTGTGGCGCATGAACGGGTAGGCGATGCCGGAGAAATTGGAGCCGCCACCGAAGCAGGCGATCACGATGTCCGGATACTCGCCAGCGAGGGCCATCTGCTTCTCGGCCTCCAGGCCGATGACGGTCTGGTGCAGGCACACGTGATTGAGCACGGAGCCCAGGGTGTACTTGCAGTTCGGGGTGGTGACGGCCAGCTCGATCGCCTCGGAAATGGCGCTGCCCAGGGAACCCTGGTCATTGGGGTTCACGGTGAGGATGTCCTTGCCGGCACGGGTGGACATGGACGGGGAAGGCGTGATGGCCGCGCCGAAGGTCTGCATGATGCTCCGGCGGTAGGGCTTCTGGTTGTAGCTCACCTTCACCATATAGACGGCGCATTCCAGGCCGAATTTCTTGGCAGCATAGCTGAGGGCACCGCCCCACTGGCCGGCACCGGTCTCGGTGGTGATATTGGTGATTCCCTGCTGCTTGGCGTAATAGGCCTGGGCCAGGGCGGAATTCAGCTTGTGGCTGCCGGCGGGCGAGACGGACTCGTTCTTGAAATAGATGTGAGCCGGGGTGCCGAGGGCCTCCTCCAGTTCATAGGCACGCACGAGCGGGGTGCAGCGGTAGGACGCGTACTGCTCACGGACGGCCTCCGGGATGGGAATCCACTCGTCCGTCTGGTTGAGCTCCTGGCGGGCGCACTCCTCCACGAAGACGGGATACAGGTCCTCGGGCTTCAGGGGCTCCTTGGTGGCCGGGTTCAGGAACGGCAGGGGCTTGTTGGGCATGACCGCCTGGATGTTGAAGAAATGGGTCGGAATCTCGGATTCCGGGAGCAGGTACTTTTTCTGTCTCATGGTGTTATTTGTTAAGCGTTTGACATTTGATTTCCGCACAAAAAAAGCGCGCTGTAAGTCAGCGCGCCTTTATCTTTTCATGGTCTCCTATACCTACGGCGATGCGACTTACAATGCGGAATTGCAAGTGCGCCACCAGAAGTTATTGACCATGTTCGTTCTCATCTTGTTGCAAAGATGTGGAGAATAAATCTAAATTGCAAGAAATTTTTTAAAATTTCGCAAGAAGGGGAGCCGTCCACTCATGGGAGGCGGTTACGAAGTTCGCTTCCACGAAGGCGTTGACCGCGGTGCACACGAACAGGAGGACGATCAGGGTGGAAACGATCACGCCGATGACCTTGAGGCGGGGCAGCC